>Ga0255778_10002057_pt1 | contig 17627 bp, 12 predicted proteins | sample 071ome_31_FD_179976 | JGI IMG/M metagenome (GOLD analysis project Ga0255778, IMG submission 179976) | Coastal salt marsh microbial communities from the Groves Creek Marsh, Skidaway Island, Georgia - 071405CT metaG (version 2) | ecosystem: Environmental > Aquatic > Marine > Intertidal zone >...
ACAGCGCGAAGCGCGTGCTCCTTTACCCGTTTGCACCGCCGAGAAGACGACTACCGCCAATCTAGGGTCGCAAATTGGCCCCATGAATCACGAACAGTATGCATTGACGTTGCAGCTGGCCCATGGCATTGGGCCCAAACGTGCTCGAGCTATTATGGAGGCCTACCCGGATGCAGAGACCTTGTTTAAGGAAACTCCCGAAAATGCTCCGCCTAATTGGCCCAGCCAGATGGTCTGGCGAGAGCTACAGCAAGAAGCGAGTAAACTATTAGAACGGCACGAAGCAAGCAATATTCAAAGTTTGAGTGTATTCCACCCAAGCTATCCAGAAACCTTAAAAAACATCCCAGATGCTCCTGTCATTCTATTCGTAAAGGGCACCTACAGCCCGTCTGATGCGCGGCGACTCGCGGTGGTTGGAACTCGGGATCCAACACCCATGGGTATGGAAACGACGCGTACCCTCGTTGAAGGCCTAGCTCCTTATGGCTGCACCATTGTGAGCGGTTTGGCCCGAGGAATTGACGCTCAAGCCCATCGAAGCGCCCTACACCTAGGACTGCCTACCTGGGCAGTGCTTGCGCATGGTCTGCACACTGTTCACCCAAAAGAAAACCAGTTTTTGGCAGAGCAAATGCTGGGGGCTGGCGGTGCCTGGTTCAGCGAATGGCCGTTAGGAACTGCACCCACTCCAGGCGCTTACCCACGTAGAAACCGGATCATCGCCGGCCTCACCCAAGGCACCTTGGTGATAGAGGCCGCTATTAAATCCGGGGCGGGCATCACTGCACATCTTGCCCACCAATACGATCGTGGGGTTTATGCGGTGCCTGGACGATTAAGTGATTTGCGAAGTCAAGGCTGTTTGGATCTCTTGCAGCGTCAAGTAGCCCACCTTGTTCTTCATCCACAGCATATCGCGGAGGATTTGGGGTGGTCGCAGCCCCAGAAAGTCGATGCCGTACCGAGCTGGCCGGAAACCCACCAAAAAATTTGGTCTGCCTTGGCTGAAGGCCCCATGCGCTTGGGAGCAATTACCGAGCACACCCATGTAGGCCCTGAAAAGTGCTTACATGCATTAGCGGAAATGATGTGGGTGGGTGACATCCGTGCGACACACGGATGGTATGCTCGCGACGGCCCTATGGCTTAATCCTCGTCGTCTTCTACAGCCTCTGCATCGGGAGCTGCATCGTCATCGCTCACGTCCTCTTGGTCGTCATCGTCTTCTAAGAATGCCGCTGCTTTCCGTTCGAGTTCCACCGAAATTTTAAACAGGTATTTGGTCGTTTCCGTCTCCAAAGGGATAGTTCGGACGGTCTTTCCTTCACTGTTTTTGTAGACAATCATGTCATCTGGATCAAATCCCTCAGGGTATTTGTCCGTGAGAATCTGCAGCTGTTCTGCAGTAATGTTTTTATAATCAACGATTAAACGCTGCTTTTCCATGGTCAGTTTACCATTTGAGTACCCAAGCGAAAATAAGCGGAGCGACGATAGTTGCGTCAGACTCTACTATAAATTTTGGCGTATCGGCATCCAATTTGCCCCACGTGATCTTTTCGTTGGGCACGGCACCCGAATACGAACCGTAGGAAGTGGTCGAATCCGAAATCTGACAGAAGTAGCCCCAGAAGGGGATATCCTCCATTTCCATGTCCTGGTAGAGCATGGGAACCACACAGATTGGGAAGTCACCGGCGATGCCACCTCCAATCTGGAAAAATCCAACGCTCGGAGCCTCTGGGTTCTGTGGATTGCGGCAGTTTTTCACATACCAGTCCGCCAAGTACGCCATGTACTCAATGCCCGATTTCATGGTGCTCGCTTGGAGTTCATTTTTGATGCAATAGCTCGCAAAAATGTTGCCCATGGTGCTGTCTTCCCAGCCTGGAACGATGATGGGTAAGTTGCGCTCCGCAGCGGCGAGCATCCATGAATTCGCAGGGTCTACGGCCTCGTCGTATTCCGCAGCAAATTCTGGAAGGCGAATCATTTGGTACATGTACTCGTGTGGGAAGTAGCGTTCCCCCTTCGCCTCGGCGCGAGACCAACATCCATGGATGTGGTGCTGAAGCTTGCGGAAAGCTTCCTCCTCAGGAATACAGGTGTCGGTTACACGATTCAGTCCAGCATCCAAGAGTTCACGTTCGTCCTGGGGCGTTAAATCGCGGTAGTTGGGAACACGCTTGTAGTGGCTGTGCGCTACCAGGTTCATGAGGTCCTCTTCTAGGTTTGCCCCCGTGCACGAAATGATGTCAATCTTTCCCTGACGAATCATCTCGGCCAAGGAGCGACCAAGTTCAGCCGTGGACATGGCACCTGCCAAGGTCACCATCATTTTGCCCCCTGCAGTGAGGTGGGCCTCGTAGCCTTTAGCTGCATCCATAAGGGCAGCGGCGTTGAAGTGCTTATAGTGGGAGTCAATGAATTGCGAGATGGGTCCGCGCATGGGTTCTAAGGTAAAAGGGTTGAAGGTTGAAGGGTGAAAGAGTCGAAGGGTTTAAGGGTTGAAGTTAATACCCCAAGATCTTTAGCATGCTTTTGTACGACTGTTCTTTGGCGAATAGGCGTGTGTTCCAGTCTCCGGTTTCATCGCGGTTGATGACCACGTGTTTCGGGGCGGGAATCAAACAGTGCTGAAGGCCTCCATAGCCAGAGATGCTCTCTTGGTAAGCTCCCGTATTAAAGAAGCCAATGTATTGCGTGGGATTATCTTCTTTGAGTTTTGGCAAGAAGATGGCGTTAGAATGCTGCTCAGAGTTGTAGTAATCGTCTGAATCACAGGTCAATCCACCGAGGAGTACGCGTTCGTACTGACTTTCCCAGTTGTTGATGGCCAACATGATAAAACGCTTGTTGATGGCCCAGGCATCCGGAAGGGTGGTCATGAAGCTCGAGTCAATCATGTACCACTTCTCACGGTCGTTTTGCTTCTTCTCGCCCATGATGGAATAAAAGGTTGCGCCGCTTTCGCCCACGGTAAAGCTTCCAAACTCGGTGAAGATGTGTGGTTCGGGTATTCCAGCTTGATCGCATTGACGCTTTATCTGTGCAATGATCTCTTCCGCCAAGTACTCGTAGTCGTATTGGAACGACAGGCTGTTCTTGATTGGGAAACCTCCGCCAATGTTTAAGGAGTCCAGCGTTGGGCAAACTTTCTTCAATTGGATGTAGACATTTACACACTTGAGGAGTTCGTTCCAGTAGTACGCGGTATCGTTGATACCGGTGTTGATGAAAAAGTGGAGCATTTTAAGCTCGACGTTTTCTTGATCCATCAAGTAATTCTTGTACATCGGAAGTACATCCTTGTACGAGATGCCTAGGCGCGAAGTGTAGAACTCAAACTTGGGTTCTTCTTCTGCCGCGATGCGTATGCCTACTCGGACCGGGCCTTTGCCTTTCTGAACCTGCTCCATGAGCATGGGAAGCTCTTCTTTATTGTCCATCACCGGAATCACATTGGTCCAGCCTTCGTTGATGAGGCGCGCAATGTTCTCCAAATACTGGGCACGTTTGTAGCCGTTGCAAACCACAAATTGATTCTTGTTGATTTTACCTTCCTCTTCGAGGGCTTCAATCAAGTTGATGTCAAAGGCGGAAGACGTCTCCAGGTGGATATTGTTCTTCAAAGCTTCTTCCATGACGAACTGGAAGTGGGAACTCTTGGTGCAATAACAGTAGTGGTAGTCTCCCTGGTAATCCACTTTGGCCATCGCCACGTTGAACATACGCTTGGCGCGCTGAATGTTCTGCGTGATTTTGGGCAAGTAGGTCACCTTTAAAGGGGTACCGTATTGCTTGATTAATTCCATCAAAGGAATGTCGTGCCAATGCAGTTGATCGTCTTCCACAAAGAACTCTTCCTGTGGAAAGTCAAAGGTCTGCTCGATTAGATCTACGTACTTGTTTTTCATCGGGTTGCGTTTAACAAGGGCTGCAAATGTAATCCGACTGAGACGGATGGCCCACTATTTACACAACCAACTCAGTTGGATTTAAGCAGTAACCGAAGGAAATTCAATCTTGAAAATACTTAACTAATTGAAATACAATTATTTATGAAAAATTGAGTCTTAAGCCCCTCGCATGAAACTCCTTTAAACCCTTTTAAAAGCACACATCCGTCTGCGTTACATTCTAGATTTTGCATGGTTTTACGGAAATCCGCCTGGAGTATGCCCTTGAAAAAGGTAAAAAATGCCCAAAACAACCTTACCAGAACCTTTCAAGTCCATTCTTTTTACCCCACCTTCACCGCGGAATACTCATTTCGGTATATAATTTTGTTAAGTATACCTAAATTCCGAACTTAAACTTTCAAACGCCTATACCCCATGTTCGATCAAATACGCCAAAGCATTGCCCCTTCTATCGTTGTCTTCCTAGTTGCGCTTCCCTTGTGTTTGGGGATTGCGTTAGGATCTGGGGCGCCTTTGATTTCTGGAATTATTGCCGGCGTTGTTGGTGGTATTGTCGTTGGCGCTATTAGCGGTTCGCATTTGAGTGTTTCTGGGCCTGCTGCGGGTCTGATTGCCATCGTTATTGTGGCCATCACGGATTTGGGTGGATTTGACACGTTTCTTCTAGCGGTTTTCCTTGCAGGCCTCTTTCAAGTTGCTTTTGGCTTCATGCGCCTCGGTATTATTGGGCACTACATCCCTAATACCGTCATTAAAGGCATGATGGCCGCTATCGGATTGATCCTTATCCTCAAACAGATTCCGCATTTGGTGGGCTACGACGTGGATTTCATGGGGGACGAGGGCTTCTGGCAGCGCGCCAATGAGAACACTTTCAGTGCCGTTCAGCACGCGTTGGGCGCCTTCACCTTTGGCCCCACGATCGTAGGGTTTTTCAGCCTGCTCGTTCTCATTGCTACTCAAGCGCTTGGCTATGCGCGCTTTGGGATTTCCAAATTCCTTCCAGCCCCTTTGCTCGTCGTCATTGCCGGGACTGCTTTGGGCTACGGTTTGGGCCAAATCACCCCCGAATGGGCCATTCTCGCCGAACATAGCGTCCAGCTTCCCAATTGGAAAGAAGGCTTGACCTCCCCAAATTTTTCGGCATTTGGCAACCTTGATGTTTGGGTTGTTGCCCTCACCATTGCGGTCATTGCGAGCATTGAAACCCTCCTATGCATTGAAGCCGCCGATAAAATGGACCCCTTAAAGCGCGTCACACCCACCAACCGGGAGCTTATCGCCCAAGGGGTAGGCAATAGTGTATCCGGTCTCATTGGAGGCTTGCCCATTACGTCTGTCATCGTTCGGACCTCTGCCAATGCGCAAATGGGCGCGAAGCACAAATCGAGCGCCATCCTGCACGGTATCATCTTGGCGGTAGCAGTAATTGCCATTACGCCTATACTGAACCGAATTCCACTTGCCGTTCTGGCCGCCATCCTCATTATGACTGGCTACAAGCTAGTCAGCCCTACGGTCATCCGAACCATTGTCGCCAAAGGCTACACGCAGTGGGTGCCCTTTGCCATCACCGTGGTGGCCATTTTGCTCACCGATTTGCTCAAAGGCATCGCACTGGGACTCGTGGTGAGTTTGATTTTCATCGCTATCACCGACTTCAAAACCAACATTGCCTACGACGAAAAAGACGGGGCCTTTACGTTTTCGTTCCGGCGTGTCGTCACGTATTTGAGCAAGGGGCTATTAAAGGAACGCCTAGAGCGTATTCCTGAAGGAGCGACCTTGACCTTGGACTTTGGGCAATGTGAATTTTTGGATGCTGACATCGAAGAGGTTATCGAAGATTTCAAGAAGCATTCCGCGTATAAAAAAATCACAGTCCGGGAAATCCGTTAAAATTCAGGGAGTTCGGGGATTTATCCGGGATAAAGGGAGTACTTTTGCGCCGCCAAACTGAAGGCGACTTTTGACTCCATTCTCATGACCCCTATTCGGAACATTGCGATTATCGCACACGTTGACCACGGAAAGACCACCCTGGTAGACAAGATTTTACACTACTGCCAACTCTTCCGCAGCAACCAGGAAACGGGGGAATTGATTCTGGACAACAACGATTTGGAGCGTGAGCGCGGTATCACCATTCTCGCCAAAAACGTGAGCGTTCGGTACAAGGACGTTAAGATCAACATCATTGACACCCCGGGCCACGCCGACTTTGGCGGTGAGGTCGAGCGCGTTTTGAACATGGCCGACGGCGTATTGCTGCTGGTCGACGCCTTTGAAGGTCCCATGCCCCAAACCCGCTTCGTGCTTCAGAAGGCCTTGCAAATGGGCCTCAAGCCCATCGTCGTCGTCAACAAAGTCGACAAGCCAAACTGCGATCCCGAAGCGGCGCACGAAGCCGTATTTGACCTCATGTTCTCCTTGGACGCCACGGAGGAGCAGCTCGACTTCCCTTGCGTATACGGTTCGGCCAAGCAGAATTGGATGAGCTACGACTTTAAGCAGCCCACGGATACCATCGAGCCCTTGATGGACATGGTGTTGAAGCACGTTCCAGAGGCCGTTTCCTTGGAGGGAACGCCCCAGCTGCTCATTACGTCTTTGGACTATTCTTCCTATACGGGCCGAATGGCCATCGGACGCCTGCACCGCGGCACCTTGAAGGAAAACCAACCCGTTTGCGTAGTCAAGCGCGACGGCACGGTGACCAAATCCCGCATCAAAGAGTTGTACGTCTTTGACGGCCTAGGACGCACCCGCGTGGAGACCGTGAAGGCCGGCGAAATCTGCGCCTTCAACGGGGTAGAAGGATTTGAGATTGGCGATACCGTAGCCGACTACGAAAACCCCGAAGCACTTCCCCCCATTGCCATCGACGAGCCCACTATGAGCATGGTGTTCACGATTAACGACTCCCCCTTCTTTGGCAAGGAGGGCAAGTTTGTGACCTCGCGTCACTTGAAAGACCGCTTGGAAAAGGAATTGGAAAAGAACTTGGCGCTCCGCGTGGAGGCTACCGACTCTGCCGATACCTTCCGCGTGTTTGGCCGAGGCGTGTTGCACCTTTCGGTCCTGATCGAAACCATGCGCCGCGAAGGCTACGAATTGCAAATCGGCAATCCCCAGGTCATCATCAAGGAAATCGACGGCGTCAAATGTGAGCCTGTGGAGGAACTCGTGATCGACTTGCCCGAATCTATGAGCGGCACCGCCGTTGAAATGGCGACCCTCCGCAAAGGCGAAATGCTCAACATGTCCCCCAAAGGCGAGCGCATGATCTTGACCTTCCACATTCCTTCCCGCGGATTGATCGGCTTGCGCAACGCCTTGCTGACCTCCACGGCTGGTGAGGCCATCATGAACCACCGCTTCTTGGAATTCCAGCCCCTCAAAGGCGACTTGCCCAAGCGCAGCAACGGTTCCCTCGTTTCCATGGAGCAGGGCACCGCTATTGCTTACTCCATCGACCGCCTCCAAGACCGCGGCCGTTTCTTCATCGAACCCGGCGAAGAAATCTACGCGGGCCAAATCACCGGCGAGCACACGCGTGGTTCCGACTTGGAAGTTAACCTGACCAAGGGCAAGAAGCTCACGAACGTTCGTGCATCCGGCACCGACGAGAAGATGCGCATCGCCCCGGCCATCAAGCTGCGTTTGGAAGAAGCCTTGGAATACATCCAGAGCGACGAGCTCGTGGAAGTGACTCCCAAGAGCCTTCGTCTGCGCAAGATGAAGGTGAAGAAGGCCTGAGCGGTTCGCTTAAAAGGTTAAAGGGTTAAAGGGTTTAAGGGTTTAAGGGAGATAGTGTTATATGCCCTTGAACGCTTTAACCCTTTTACGCTTTAACCCTTTTACCCTTAAACCCTTTTACCCTTCTGCCCTTCCCGGGATTTTCCTAATTTCCCTTCGTGAACCACTTGATCAACACCCCGTCCATTCTGATTGCGCTAGCCGCGATTGTGATTGTCTCCTACTTGTTCAATTTATTGGCCAAGAAGACGCGCATACCCAGCGTGCTCATGCTTTTGGGCATGGGAATTTTATTCAATTTAGGCGGGCAATACGCGGCGCTTCCACAGCCGGATGTTCGTCCAGCGCTGGAGATTTTGGGTTCGGTCGGATTGATCATGATCGTCTTGGAAGCCGCGCTAGACTTGGAGCTGCGCCGGGAACACTCCGGCATGATTGGCCGAAGCTTGCTTCTCACCCTCCTGGAAATGGGTGCAACCACCTTCTTTCTGTCCGCCCTTTTTCACGTGGGCATGGACGCCCCATGGGACCGCGCCATCCTCTATGCGGTGCCCTTGAGCATCTTGAGTTCGGCCATCATCATTCCTTCGGTGGAGAACATGCGTCATGACCTCAAAGAGTTCATGATTTACCAGTCAACGTTTAGCGACATTTTGGGCATTATGCTCTTCTATTTCTTGGTGGAGGGCTTCGAAAATCCAGGGGGCAGCACCAGCGAATGGCTGCTTCAATTTGGCTGGTCGTTTGGGGTGAGTGTGCTGGTTTCGGCCGTCTTTTCCTACCTCTTGGTCTTACTGCTCCAAAACATCAAAACGCAGCTCAAACTCTTCCTCTTAATTGCGGTGCTTATCCTGCTGTACGCGGTGGGTAAGATGCTGCATTTGAGCTCTTTATTGGTTATTTTGATCTTCGGCCTGATCCTCAACAACCCCAATTTATTCTTCCCAGGCAAGTTGCAAAAATGGCTCAAAGCGGACATCGTGAGCGGCCTGTTGAACGACTTCAAATTGATCACGCGCGAGACCGCCTTTATTGTCCGAACCTTCTTTTTCGTCGTCTTTGGCTACAGCATTGACCTAGGTTCTTTGGCCAATCCCTTGGTCATTTTCTTTGCGCTTCTGGCCCTGGTGGGTATCTACCGAATCCGTGCCGTCGCCGTCCAGTGGACCGTACCCAAACCGGAAGCCATCCTCACCTATTTGGCGCCCCGCGGCCTCATCACCATTTTACTGTTCTACGCCATTCCGCCCACCATGGGCATCGCCCAGTTTGACAACGGCATCCTGCTCTACATCATCCTCGCGAGCTCCGTCTTTATGGCGTGGGGAATGGTCCGAAACAGCGACAAAGACGACCACCGCACTTTGGGCGAGGTCCTTCGCGAAACCGCCAGCGTGGGTCCCGAGCACACTTCATCTGCTAGTAGCGAGGAAGAAACCCCGAAGGAGGCCTAAACTCAATCAATCCAGTCCGCCACAAACAAGTTGGTTTCGCGCGTGCCGCCGTTGTTTCGGTTGCTCGAAAAAACCAGTTTCTTCCCATCGGGCGAGAACATAGGAAAGGAATCAAACGCGCTGTCAAACGTAACCTGTTCCAATCCCGTTCCGTCGACGTTGATCAGGAAAAGATTGAAAGGGAATCCGCGCTTGGATGCGTGGTTGCTGCAAAACAAAATGTGCTGGCCGTCAGGCGTGAAAAAGGGCGCCCAGTTGGCATTCCCCAAATGCGTGACTTGGCGCTTGTCGCTCCCGTCCGCACGCGCCACGTACAACTCCATGTTGGTGGGCTCCACGAGGTGCTCGGCGAGCAATCCTTTGTAGTGGGCGATTTCTGCTTCTGTTTTGGGACGTGACGCGCGCCACACCAGCCACTCACCATCGGGCGAAAAGAAAGCCCCTCCATCGTAGCCCAGCTCGTCCGTCACTTGGACCACATCGCTGCCGTCCAAATTCATGGTATACAACTCCAGATCGCCGCTTCGGTCACTCGTGAAAACGATGCGATCGCCCTTGGGAGACACCGTAGCTTCCGCATCGTAGCCCGGCTCATGGGTTAACTGGCGCTGCAGCTCTCCATTGAGGTCCGCCACAAAAATGTCAAAGCTCTCATAGATAGGCCACACATAGCGACCGCCTTCGCGGGAAGGTTCGGGCGGACAGCTGTGCCCCCCCAAATGGGTCGACGCATAGACGATTTCTTGATCGCCGGGGAGGAAGTAGGAACAGGTCGTTCGGCCCAGCCCCGTGCTCAGCATCTTGGGCGTCTTTTCCACCTGGCGCACATCTTCGTAGAGGAAGATTTGGTCACACAAGGTTCCCCATTCTTTGTAGTTGGCCTGAAAGACCAAACTCTTGCCCGAAAAGCTCCAATACGCCTCCGCATTATCGCCGCCAAAAGTCAATTGCCGCACATTGGTCAAATGCTTCTCCCCCGGATACGTCAAGGTTTTGGCATCCAACGTAGGGCCAGCGGGAGCACTGTGCGCATGTTGGGCCGAAAGCGAAAACGCCGTCACACAGGCAACCAAAAGGGGTAGGAAAAAACGGAATGAGGTAGATGAGTTCATGGGCTTACAAGTACATTTGACGCAAACCTAGTTCTCAAACGATGATGACTGTGCGCAATACCTCTATTCGACTCGCTTCCGGCCTGCTTTTACCCCTTTTATTCGGCGCAACCCTCCACCTGCAGGCCCAAGACGCCCCCAAACTCAGCAAGCAAGCCCTCCAACTCCAAACCGATGTGAAAACCTTGGCCGACGATGCCATGGAAGGCCGCAAAGTGGGGACCAAAGGCGAAAAGAAAGCTTCCGAATACCTCGTCAAGCGTTTCAAAGAAATGGGCCTAACCGGTGCCATCTCCGACAGCAAAACGCCCTACTTTGATCCGTTCGAAGCGCAACCCTCCGTGCACGGCACCCCGACCGGACCCAAAATCACGGGCCGCAACGTCGTCGCCGTCCTCCCGGGCCAAGGCGAAGGCACCATTTACATCGGCGCCCACTACGACCACTGGGGCTGGGGCGGTGAAGGAAGCCTCTACCGCGGAGCTGATTCCGCCATCCACAACGGCGCCGATGACAACGCCTCCGGCGTGGCCGCCGTCTTGGAATTAGCGCGTCGTTTCCACGACAGCCCGCTACAAAACACGGTCGTCTTCATTGCATTTTCCGGCGAAGAAATGGGCCTGTGGGGCTCCAACGCTTTCGCCAAAGAACACCTCGGCGCCTTCCCCGCACCCCGCTTCATGATCAATATGGACATGGTGGGTCGCCTAAATGCCGAACGCCAACTCGCCGTCTATGGCACGGGCACCAGCCCTCTATGGGACGGACTTCTCGACGAACAAAACACCTCCGGCTTCGCCCTCAAACGTGAAGTCTCCGGCGTAGGTCCCTCCGACCACACCTCCTTCTATTTGGCAGACATTCCTGTCCTCCACTTCTTCACCGGCCAGCACGAAGACTACCACCGCCCCTCCGACGACTGGGACAAAATCAATTACGCCGGCCTCGCTGATGTGGTAGACTACATCGAAGGCATCGTGCGTTCGGCCGATGCCCTTGGAGAACTCCCCTTCTCCAAAACCAAAGACCAAAGCGAGGATACCCCCCGCTTCAAAGTCACCTTGGGCGTAGTCCCCGACTACCTCTACAGCGACCCCGGCATGCGCATCGATGGCGTCAGCGAGGGCCGTCCCGCCGCCAAAGCCGGTCTCCAAAAAGGCGACATCGTGACCCAAATGGGCGACCAAGCCATCACCAGCATGATGGACTACATGAAAGCCTTGAGCACCTTCACCAAGGGCCAAACCGTACCTGTCACCGTCAAGCGCGTCGACGCAGTCCTTACGGTGGATGTGACGTTTGATTGAGCGCTACGCGCCGTAAAAGGGTTGAAGGGTGAAAGAGTTAAAGGGGAGTTTGTTGGTTTGTTGGCTAGTTGGTTTGTTGGCGCATTTTTAGAATTCTCTAGCTACCTAGCCCTCTAGTTTCCTAGCGCGCCGAAGGCGCTCCCTAGCTCCCTAGCCCTCTAGCTTCCTAGCGCGAAGGCGCAGCCTGAGCTCCCTAGCTCTCCAGCCCCCTAGCGCGAAGGCGCAGCCCGAGCTTAGTGCGCCTCCAACCACGTCGTACCCACGCCGGTATCTGCCACGAGGGGTACTGCTAAAGGATAGGCTTTTTCCATCTCTTCGACGACGAGCGCTTTGAGGGCGTCGAGTTCGGAACGTTGGACGTCAAAAACCAATTCGTCGTGCACTTGCAGAATCATGGGGGACTGGAAGCCTTCGCGCTGCATTCGGGCATGCACATTAATCATGGCCAGCTTCACGATGTCGGCAGCGGTGCCCTGAATGGGGGCGTTGATGGCATTTCGTTCCGAATGCCCACGCACCGCTTGGTTACGCGAATCAATGTCTCGCAAATAGCGACGTCGGCCCAGCAACGTCTCCACATAGCCCTTCGAACGCGCAGAGGCCACTTGGTCGTCGATGTACTTTTTGATGCCGGGATAGGTCGCGAAGTAGCTGTCGATGACTTCTTTGGCTTCGGACCGTGAAAGCGTCGTCTGATTGCTCAATCCAAACGCGGACACCCCGTAAATGATGCCGAAGTTGACCGTCTTCGCGTGCGAACGCTGCTCGCGCGACACCTCCGAGAGGGGCACGCCAAAAACCTTGGCCGCCGTAGCCGCGTGAATGTCCTCGCCGCTCCTGAACGCCTCCAGCATCGCGGGATCTTGGCTCATGGAGGCGATGACGCGCAGTTCAATTTGCGAGTAGTCCGCACTGAGCAGCACATGGTCGGAATCGCGAGCGACAAAGAGGTTGCGGACGCGACGGCCGCGCTCCGTTCGGATCGGAATATTCTGCAGGTTGGGATTGGTGGACGACAGGCGGCCGGTCGCGGCCACTGCTTGATTGAAAGTGGTGTGGATGCGGCCCGTCTTGGGGTGAACCAGCTGCGGCAGGGCATCGACGTAGGTGCTTTTCAGCTTGCCTACTTGGCGCCAGTCGAGGATTTTTTCAACGATGGGATGCTCCTTCACATAGCCCTCTAGGACTTCCTCGCCGGTGGCATACTGACCCGTTTTGGTCTTTTTCACTTTGCCTCGGCCGATCTGCAAGCCATCAAAGAGCACCTCCCCCAGCTGCTTGGGGGAGCCCAGGTTAAAGGATTGGCCTGCCAATTCGTGTACTTCGGCTTCCAATCGCGCCAGGTCCTGCCCGAGCTCCTCCGAAAAGGCCGCAAGGCCTTCGCTGTCGACTTTCACGCCCGCCAACTCCATGTCGGACAGAACGGAAATCAGGGGCGCCTCCATGGTTTGGTAAATGGACTGAACGCCCGTGCTCTCTACCAGGGGCTGCAGGGTGCTGCGCAGGCGCCAGGTGATGTCGGCATCTTCACCGGCATATTCGGCCACGGCCGCGGGGTCCACGTCGCGCATGGACTTTTGGTTTTTGCCTTTCGGGCCGATCAAAGACGTGATGGAAATGGGACTGTACCCGAGCAGCTTTTGGGCCAAATCGTCCATACCGTGGCGCTGATCGGGCTCGACCAAGTAGTGCATCAGCATGGTATCCACCAGGGCGCCCTGCACCCGAATGCCATAGTTCAGCAGGACCTGATAGTCGTACTTCAGGTTGTGACCGACCTTTTCAATGGCGGGATTTTCGAGCGGACCGCGCAAGGGCTCCAACAAGGCCATGGCTTCCTCCCGGTTTGCTGGAAGCGCCACGTAATAGGCGGTATGCGCCTCGTAGGAAAAGGCAATGCCCACCAGCTCCGCCTCCAGCGTATCCAAGGAAGTGGTCTCTGTGTCAAAGCAAAACGCGGGCTGCTCCGCCAATTTGCGCGCAAAAAACTGTACGGCTACGGCATGGTCTAGCAAGGTGTAGGTATGGTCCGTGGACGTGGCATCGCTGCCGGGCAGGACCTCTTGCGCAGGCAAGGCCGTTCCAAACAAATCCATCTGACCGTCGGTAGCCGCGGGCGCCCCGGAGGCCGTTGCCCCAGAAGCGGCCGGACTTCCCCCTGCCGCAGCGGGCGCACTAGGCGCCGCGGCTGCGCTCGGCAACAAGCGGCGTTGGAGGCTCCGGAATTCGAGTTCGTCCAACAGGGTTTTTAAGGCCTCGGTGTCGGGATCTTCGCGAAGCAGGTCGCGCTCGTCAAGGTCGATGGGGGCGTCCGTGAGGATGCGGGCCAGGACCTTAGAAAGGCGGCCTTGGTCCGCAAATTCGCGCACCTTTTCGCCCAGCTTGCCCTTGATGGCATCGGCGTTTTCCAAAATGCCTTCGAGGCTGTCGTATTCGGCCAGCAGTTTGGCCGCCGTCTTTTCCCCCACGGAAGGGATGCCGGGGATGTTGTCCACCGCGTCGCCCATCAGGCCGAGCATGTCCACCACTTGATCGACCCGCTGAATTCCCCAGCGCGCGCACACTTCTTCGATGCCCAGGACTTCCGCGGGATCGCCCCCACGTCCGGGCTTCAAAATTTTGATTTTCTCCGTGACCAACTGGCCAAAATCCTTGTCCGGCGTCATCATAAAGACGTCAAAGCCTTCTTTTTCCGCCTTCTGCGCCAAGGTGCCAATGACGTCGTCCGCTTCGTAGCCCGGAACCCCCAAGGCCGGAATCCTCATGGCCTCCAACAGCTGGTGGATGTAGGGGACGGCGACTTTGATGCCCTCTGGGGTTTCATCGCGGTTGGCTTTGTACTCGGGAAAGAGCTCCTCGCGCACCTGGCTGCCGCCGATGTCAAACACCACGGCGATGTGGCTCGGCTTCTCCTTTTCCAAAACATCCAACAAGGCCAGCATAAAGCCGTAGACGGCCGAAGTGTCCACGCCTTTGCTGTTCACCCGAGGATTTCGCGCAAAAGCAAAATAGGCGCGGAAAATCAGGGCATAGGCATCGAGCAGAAAGAGACGGGGAGCAGACATGGAAAACGCAGATTTCTTCAAAAATACGGCCCTAAAGGCCTACTTTTGGGGCCTATGTCCGCATCGCTGGTTATCATTCCGACCTACAACGAAAAAGAGAACATTCTCCCCATTTTGGAGGCGGTGTTTTCCTTGCCGCAAGGCTTTGAGGTCCTAATCATTGACGACGGATCCCCCGATGGAACCGCGGACATGGTGCGCGATGCTCAGAAGACCTACGGCGACCGCCTCCACTTAGAGTGCCGCACGGGAAAACTTGGCCTTGGAACCGCCTACATCCACGGCTTTCAATGGGCCCTACAACGCGACTACCAGTATGTCTTTGAGATGGATGCGGACTTTTCGCACGACCCCAAAGACCTTCCCCGCTTGCTGGATGCCTGCGCCGTGTACGATGCAGACTTGGCCATTGGGTCGCGCTATTCCAATGGCGTCAACGTGGTGAACTGGCCCATGTCCCGGGTGCTTTTGAGCTACTTTGCATCCAAGTACGTGCGCTTTATTACGGGCATGCCCATCCACGACACCACGGCGGGCTTCAAGTGCTACCGCCGTCGCGTGCTGGAGTCCATCAATTTTGAGAAAATTCGCTTTGTCGGCTACGCCTTCCAGATCGAAATGAAGTTCCGCGCTTGGCGCAAGGGCTTTCATTTGGCCGAAGTGCCCGTCATCTTCACGGACCGAAAATTGGGTCAAAGCAAAATGTCCAGCGGCATTATTAGAGAGGCCGTCTTTGGGGTAATTTTGCTGAAGATTTCGAGCATATTCCGGAAATGAGTTCCATACCCCCACGCTATTTAATTAAGAACGCCCGCCTCATCAACGAGGGCCTCATCCAAGAAGGCGATATTCTCTTGGAAAACGGGCGCATTGAGCGCATTGACACGACCCTAACGCCCCAAGACGCTACGGTTCAAGTCATCGACGCCGCCGGATGCTACGTCCTACCCGGAGTCATCGATACGCAGGTCCATTTTCGCGAGCCCGGCCTCACCCACAAAGGCGACATCGCATCCGAGTCCATGGCAGCCATTGCCGGTGGGGTGACCAGCTACGTGGAACAACCCAACACCGTTCCCCAAGCCACCACGGTTGAGGAACTGGAGAAGAAATACGCACGCGCCGCCGAGGTTTCCTGGGCCAACTACAGCTTCAACATGGGCGCCACCAACGAGAATTTGGAGGAGCTCAAGAAGGTTTCCAAGCGGGACGTGGCGGGCATCAAAATTTTCATGGGCTCCTCCACTGGCAACATGCTGGTGGACAACCCTGAAACCCTGGAGCGCATCTTCCGCGAAGTGGACCACCAACTCATCGCGCACTGCGAGGACGAGGCCACGATTCAGGCCAACTTGGAGCGTTTAATCGCCGAGAAGGGCCGCGAAAATCTCACCGCGGCGGACCACCCCATCATTCGCTCGGCTGAAGGTTGCTACATCAGCTCCTCAGCCGCCATTGCGCTCGCGCGGAAAACCGGCGCTCGCTTCCACCTCTACCACGTTTCCACCGCGATGGAGCTGGATTTGCTGGACGGCGATCTGCCCCTCGCCGAGAAAAAAATCACGGCCGAAGCCTGCGTCCACCACCTCTGGTTCAGCGACGAAGACTACGCCGAGAAAGGCAACTTCATCAAGTGGAACCCCGCCGTCAAAACCAAAGCAGACCGCAATGCCTTGCGCGAAGCCCTGCTGAATGGCAAGATTGACGTGGTTTCGACCGATCATGCCCCGCACACGTTGGAGGAGAAGATGCGCCCCTATGCGGATGCGCCGTCGGGCGGTCCCTTGGTGCAAAACAGCCTGCCGGCCATGCTGGAGTTGGCGCGTAGAAACGACATCGACTACGCCCGCATTGTCCAGCTCATGTGCCACAACCAGGCGGACCTCTTCGGCATCGAAGACCGCGGCTACTTGCGCGAAGGCTACCACGCGGACGTCGTCATTGTCGACCCCTCGCGCCCATGGAACGTGACGCGCGAAAACGTACTAAGCAAATGCGGGTGGTCGCCCTTTGAGGGACGCACCTTTGCGGCTCGCGTGACCCACACCTTTGTCAATGGCCATTTGGTCTACCGCAACGGAAAGGTCCGTGGCGAGGCACAGGGCCAACGCTTGTTATTCGTTCGGCCATGAGAAAAGCGGCCGGCATCCTTCTCCTTGCGGTAAGCCTTTTGAGTGCATGCCAATGGGGAGGAAGTGCCCAGCCGCAAAATCCGTCGGAAAAACCGGAGGACCTCCTTCCAGAAAAGACCTTCGTCAAACTCCTCTACGAAATGAACCTCCTGGAAGGGGCCCGCACCGGCACTACCCTTTTGGGCGATTCCATCCCCTTAAACGCCTACTACCAAACGCTCTACGCCGACTTTGGCGTGACTCCGGAGCAGGTGCAGCGCAACTTCACGTACTACCACAGCGACGCGGAAAAGATGGCCACGTACTACCAATGGATCATCGACAGTTTGCGCGTGGATGTCCAGACCTTGAGCGCCCCCATGCAAAGTGAGGAAGGCGATGAGTGAGAGCTATCTGTTTATATCGGACACCTTCCACGAGGTCGCCGTTCGGCTCTTCCACTACCAGGCCGAGCACAACCCCGTCTACGGTGCCTGGCTCCAGGCCCTGGGCTTTGATGCCGCGAAAAAAGCCACCGTCAAACGGGTAGAGGACATTCCCTTCTTGCCGATCGAAACGTTTAAAACGCATACGGTCAAGACGGGCGACTTTGAACCTGGTGCCATCTATACGTCCAGCGGTACGACCGGTCAGGAAACCTCCAAGCACCACATCGCCTCCCCGCAGGCCTATTTGCGCAATGCGCAAGCCTGCTTTGAACATTTCTACGGTCCAGTGGATCAATACGCCTGGCTTTGCTTGCTTCCCAGCTACATGGAGCGCGAAGGCTCCTCCCTCATCGCCATGGCCGAGCACTTTGTAAAGCAGTCCCCGGCCGAGGAATCGGGCTTCTTTCTGAAGGGATTGGACGAGCTGCGCTACCGCCTAGAAAC
>Ga0255778_10002061_pt1 | contig 17606 bp, 17 predicted proteins | sample 071ome_31_FD_179976 | JGI IMG/M metagenome (GOLD analysis project Ga0255778, IMG submission 179976) | Coastal salt marsh microbial communities from the Groves Creek Marsh, Skidaway Island, Georgia - 071405CT metaG (version 2) | ecosystem: Environmental > Aquatic > Marine > Intertidal zone >...
ATCGTTCGGGAATTTCGACGCTTGGTAAGTATTAGTCATTCTTTTGTAAAACACATTCGTAATTTTTAGCTCATCACTATTTAATCGAACGATCAGTTGGTCAGTGCTTTCTTCTTTGATCCAGTTTCGCCTCGGAACGACGTCGCTCGTCTACATCGTCTACATTCGTAATAATACACAACTCTTCCGCCAATCTAGTACCCATCATCCGACCAACCCGTCTCGTACCCATCGAATTCTCTCTCTATGATGGCCGCCGCCCGCTCGTTACACCCCGGTGTTCTACCAAAGGTTTTTGAATATCCGTACACGAACGCGCGTTTCGATTCCGCGTCGTGTCGCACGCGTCCGCCGCCCAACACGCGTCCGCGAACCCCTTTGCCCCCAAACTCCTCTTTAAGCTCCCGCATGCACGCCGCGAAATTATCCGCGTGAAACGCGCAGTGCGCGTACGATCGAACGACGACGATGGCGCCGTCTTCGCCGTCGGCGGTGAGTTGAATCAAGACGTATTTCCACGTGCCCGGTGCGAGCTTGACGATTGGAACCTTTTTGAGGATGGAATCCTCGGCGAGTTTACCCGCGTTTTGTTCGACGTGTTCGGCGGACGTCGCCTCGCGGACGAGGGCGAGCGCGGCGGCGTTGAGCGCTTCGCCGGTGTGCTCACAAAACCGCGGGATGGAGTGGTCCGTCATGGTTGATTAATCTGATTGATTAATCAGTCAAAGAGGCGCGGACTGAGGATGGTAGTTGAAGCGGTTACGCGCGTAATATTACATTCGAACCGATGGAACGTGAAGACACGTGAACGCACCGGCGATTAGATTGACCAATTCATCTCGCACGCGTCTTCGCAATCGTCACCGCGCCAAGCGACCCTGGTTTGCGGAAAGATGACCGAGTATCTCGTCGCCGAACGCGGTTCAGCCATCATCGAAGCCACCGAATCTCTCCATTTCAAGTAATGATCCGTCTCCTTGTGCGCGCGCACGGCGTCGGCGTTGGCGTACACCTCGACGAGGACGAAACGAGTCGAGTCTTCGGCGGATTGGAAGACGTCAAAACGTAAATTATCCGGTTCGAGGGCGCTATTGGACGCGTTGTCCACGCAACACGCGGCAAACGCCGCTTCAGAGCCCGGTTTCACTTTCACATACACGTGCGTCACCTGCGCGTCATCCGGGTCGAGATCGCATTCGTCCTCTGGATTCCACGACACCGCGTTCGTACCTTGCCACGTCGCGTCGTCTGGATAAATCGGCTCATAAGTCTCGGCGGTTCTCGGTTCCATCATCAAGTCGGCGACGTCGTCGCGCCACTGTAAATAATGTTTCGTCTCCTTGTGTTGCGCCACCGACGCGTCGTCCGCGTAAATCTCCACCAGCGTAAACTCATTCGGTTGTTCCTCGCTTCGCAACGCGTCGAATCGCAAGTTTCCCATCTCTTTGATTGAGAGCGACGCGTTGAATGCGCTCGCAGACATGAATGCGCGCATGGAATCCTCATCGCTCTTCGTGGTCACGCGCACGAACGTGACCCGCGTCGACGCGGACGACGCGCGAGTCGTTCGTGGTCGCGCGCATCGTCGGCGCGCGAGAGACGTAGTCGTCGTCGCAGTTGTCAGCGACGACTTCATCGACATCATGGTGATCGATGCGACTTTGCACAGCACCGTCTGACGCGACTTCTTCACAACTCGTCCCGCGGTGCCTGCCGGTCGTCGAGCGAGCGGTACACCGATACACCGGACGAAGCCGACGAAAGAACGAACGATGACGTCGTCGTCTTCGACGGATTTCCTTCGCGACGCGTACGGCAGAGCGTCGGCGGCGTTGAACAGCGAACGATTGGATGCACTCGTGAGCGAAGTTCGAAGCGCGTCGCGCGTCGGGATGAGCGCGGTGAGCGGGATCGGGGCGTACGCGAGCGAACTCGTCGAACGAGGGGTGAAGAGTGAGGCGTTGGACGCGTTGTTGCGGAGACAACGCGCGGAGGAGGTGCGTGCGAGGATGAGTTTTTCAACGCGATGCTCATTTGATTAGTGTTGACGAGAGCGCCCAACGCGTCGTCGCGTTTCGCTTACATTTTTATCCCGTTCCTTCTCACATCGATGCCGAAGATTTCACGACGCGAGCGCGATGCGATGCGATGATTTTCATTCAACGCGTGACTAACCAGCGCGCGCGATTGCGTTTCGCTCGATTTTGCAGGAGGATACGCGCGTGGAGGGCGGCGTCGCAGAGTACGCGTACGCGGTGGAGCGCGCGTTGGAAGAGTACGACGTTCGACACGCGCACGTCGATTCGAGGGCGAAACTGGCTCTGAGAACGAGCGCTGAGCTCGAGGCAAAGATTCGTCGCGAGGAGTCCAACTGGACGGCGCTGGAGAGAGAGCTCGATCAAGTGTCTGGGTTGACGTCGCGGGTATGGGAACAAGGCGAATCGCTGGGAAAGACGGTTGAGTTGATGAGCGAGATTGAGGAGATGCTGCTCGAGGCTGAGATTGGCATCGAGCTCGAAGCATTGTATCGTCGAAGGGACGACGCGGAGGTGAAGGAGGCGGAAGCGGATAAGGCGTTCAAGGCAGAGGTGGAACAAGTTCTTCAACTTCACGACATGCTCGTCAGCGACGCCATGACGAACCAAGCGAGCTCGAGAACGATGGAAGAGATTGCGGCGGAGCAGGATTTGAAAAAGAAGCTCGCGAGCTTGGCGAAGAAGAAGTCCAAGGATAACGCCGCGGACGAGCAAACGCTGAAGGATATCGCGTCTGCGCTCGATGTGGCGTCGAGCATGTCTACCAATCTTACCGGAGGAAACTTGGACGATTTCTTCACCGCGGGCGACGACGAAGAGGAAGGAGAAGGAGAGGGTTCCGAATCGGGCAAAAAGAAGGCGTACACACTCTATGGATTACGCGCGCGCGCAGACCAAACCAAGGGCGTGATATTGAACCAACCCATCGAGACGAATTCGCAGGCGACGATGAACCCGAGCGAAGCCGAACGCATCGCTCTGGCGAGAAAGGAGGCGCTCGGCATCAAGGATGAAGACATGGCTGGGGTCAACTTGAGACCTCCACCGCCAAAGGGTGGTGCGCACAGCGGACCTCTGGATGACCCGGCGAGCCCGCGGAGGATTGCGATAGAATCGAAGAGCATGTCGCACCAAGTGAGCGATAGGTTGAAGAACTTTAGTTTGGAGAGTGTGTGGGAAAGCGCGTCGCAATCCACCGCCACTGCGCGAGAGAAGGCATCCGCGGCGACGGCTGCCGTCGCAGCCGTCGCGGCGAGCGCGGCGTCGGAAGTGCAATCTAAAAGTAAGGAAGCCGCGCGCCTTTTGCAAGAGCAAACTGCGACGTTACGACGCACGAAGAGTACGGAACCGGAGGATCGCCGAGGGAATTATTCCAAAAAGGATGCAGGGACATCCACTTAGCTACTCATCCTACTGCTGCCGCTGCTGCTGCCGAGCATAGCCTAGAGGCCGCAAAGCGCACAAATTTAAAACAAAAATGAAAAATTCTTTCCACGTCTTCTCACTCACGCGTTCTCGCGAAGACGAGCCTCCTCTTCTTCAGAAATCACGGGTGGCCGATCGCCGAGAAGCGTTGAAGGCCATTCCTCGTCTCGAATGTGCCGATTAATGGCGTTTCTCAGTCTCTCCTCCTTCGCACCCGAGTGGAAATGCAACCGCTCGCCAGAACGGAACAAGAAGAAGGATGGCGTAGTTTTAATGCCGAGCACGTCGCGCGCCAGCACCGTCGTAGAACCGTTTTCGTTTCCATTCATAAAGACAAATTTGATGGCTGGAAACTCTTCTGCAATCTTTTCATACTTGCGCGCGAACGCCTTGCACGGACGGCAAAATGTGAACCCGACCTCTAAGCAAATCAGTCGATCGCGTTCGTTCTTTTGCAACTTTTCCCACTCATCCTGCGACACGATTGTCGTGATCGTTTCGTTCTTAATCTCGCTCTCCCACCAACGCTGCCACTCTTGAAAACTCACGACGCCGTTGTTGTCATAATCCAACAAATCCATCAATCGTTTCACGTCGTCCACTCGTACGTTCAAGGCCGCCGTCGCCGCTGCGAGCTCACTGAGCTCCAAGACCCCCGAGCCGTTCGCGTCAAACTTATCAAACACGCTTCTCAATTGCTCGTCAGTGACGTATTGCGGCGACACGCCCGTCTCCAATCCAATCGCCTCTCTCACCTGCGAGAGCGTCTCACGCGCGTCGAGCTGCTGCGACGCCAAAACTGCGGCACCCTTGACACCTGCGACAAACCCGAGCGTACCAGCCGCGACTTTAGTCTCGCACGTGAGCTTGTCGAGAATTTTATCCGCGTTTTCTCCCGCCTTGCCGCCGAGAATGATGGCGTCTGGCTTGTACTTGGCGCTCAATTTCAACAGGTAGGCGTTCACTCGCGCTGCGTACGCGCTCCAGCCTTCCGCGTCGTCATCGTTCAATGGAATTTTCGCCGCGCGCGCTCCGTCCTCTTCGTCGTCGCTCCATGAATCGACAATCTTTTCGCCTTCGAAATTCTTCGCCACTTCGCCGTGTTCAAAGAGCGCCGTGCTGAAACGTCCACCCACCATGCAAAACATCACCAATCCTTCCCGAGCATCCTGAGACAGCGAAACTCCAGCGCCAAACTTGAGCTCCGCCGCACCGCACGCCTCGGCGCCGCCGGCGACGGAAACATCGCATCCAGTCGCCGTTCGACACGCCGCCTCGACTTCGTCTCTCGCCAGCGTTCCCTCCCGCGCGTTTCCCACCTCACCCTCCACCCGCGTGAGCAACCCCGGAAGCGACACCCCGACCCGTCCGCGCCACTCGAGCGTACCCACGAGCTTGGCCACCGCTTCGGCGATCCCTCGCGCGGTGCGCGCTTCAAGCTTTGTCGACGCGCCCGCCTTTGCAAACTCACCCGTCCTCGCATCCACCGGCGCCGCGCGTAAATCCTCCGCGCTCGCATTCACGTACACCCCGAGCACGACTTCCGACGCATCGTCCTCATCCTTTACAGCCGCCGTCACCGCCCCTCGCCTCGCCAGCGGCGCGCACCGCGGCGTCAACGCACCGACGACGCGTTTCACGCATCCACGCGCACGAAGACCAACTGACGCCGCACCGACGGCACCACCGCGCGAGCGCCCTCGAGCCGTCGACGACGCCCAGGCGGTCGAACGCGCCGTCGCCATGCGATGTCGTTCCGGGCGCCTCGACGCGGTCGCGCGCGTTTTCGAGTGAAGTCAGGGTTCGAGGCGAGCGCTTCGTTCGTTCGTTGAGAGGACTCAGCGTTCGTCACACACCGACGTTCGGTTCGGTCAGACGCCGCGAGGAGAGACTCGAACGCGCGCGCGCGAAGAGGGCGCGAACGGTGGGCGACGGGAACGACGACGACGGGAACACCGGCGACGACGACGCGGCGGTGTTTTATTCGAACAACCAAACGCCTTTGTCGTTGTTTGGATTGATTCGGAAGTGGATTTGATTCTTTAAAACGTCGGCGTCCGCGGACGATGCGTGGGACGACGACGGCGATGACGCGCGGGACGAACGCGTGCGTCGCGTCGACGAGCGGGCGGGACGCGACGGGTCCGCGGGGGAGGATGACGACGATGCGGGTGTCTTCCTCGTCGCCGGCGCGTTTGCGCGGCTCGAGGTTGGGTACCGAAGACGACGATTGGTCGTCGCGTCGTTCTTCGGTTGTGGCGCTCAGCGTGGGTCGATCGCGTGAGGACCCATCGCGTCGGTCGCGGTTGATGGCGTCGTCGGCGTCCGGGCCGGAAGAACCGGAGGGGGACGCGCCGGCGCCGACGTCGACGTCGGGAGGCGGTTTCGCGAGAGGGGAGGGCGTCAAGTGGAAATCAAAAAAGGAACTCAAGGCTTTCCTGGAGCAAATGTCTGAAACGTTTCCAGAGGAATTGGATGAGATGCGGAAGAAAGTGAGGGATGACGTGAAGCGCGCGTCGCAGAGCGCGGTGTTGTTGACGCTGGCGCAGGCGTGTTTCGTGGGGGCGACGTGTTTGAGCGCGCAGAGCATGAGTTACTTTTCACCGGCGCAGTTTACGCTCACGCGGAGCCTAATGTCGCTGCCGCTCATCTACCTCTTGGCGCGTACAAGAGGGGAGACTATGCGGGAGCTGAAGAATGTGAAGAAGCGCAACGCGTTGCTCACGTCGATGGTGATGATTTTGCTCGCTGCGTGCGTTTGCATGGCGCAAATGTGCTTGGCATACGGATTAAAGTACGCGTCGCTCGGGAACGCAGTCGTCCTGGGTCAGCTGGTTCCAGTTTACTCGTGCGTCATCGCTGTCTTCCAAGGAATCGAAAAGCCGAGCGGTGGTAAGTTTGCGGCGATCGGTGTCAGCGTGATTGGAACCATTTTACTCCTCGACCCATCTCGTATGTGGCTGAGCACAGCGAACATATTGCTTTTGCTTCGCAGCGCATTTTTCGCCGCGTATTTGGCGTTCCAAGAGTCTATCTTGCGCGAATACAACCCAATCACGGTGGCGGTCGTATCTCAGGCTCTGGGCGCGCTCATGGGCGTGGCGATCACGGTGCCAATGGTGCTGCGCGAGCACCTCACCGCCGAGGCATCCATTTCGTTGGTGACGGCGTCCAACGCGTGGCTCGCGGTCGCTGGAGTCGGTGCGCTCGCTTCAGCGGCATACGCACTCACGACGCGTGCGGAGGCGGACACGACACCCGTTGTAACGGCGTGTTACGGTTCGCTTCAACCAATCTTTGCCGGCATCATCATGTCTGCGGGCATCGGTAGCACCGCCGTCCTGGCTAGAGACGCACTCGCGTCCGTGTTAATCCTAGTAGGTAGCATCTTTGCGGCGGCAAAGTCAACACTCGAACGTAGTCACAGACGCGTATTGCAGCGCTCCAAGCAACTCGGTGGATGGAACACGCTCACTGGAGATCCAACCATTGCTTTGCCAAGAACGTCTTCGGCTACCAGCTATCCGGCGCCGATTGACATGACGCTCGATTGGGACGTAGACATCGATGTGCCCCAAAGCAAGACGTCCGACGATGGCGCTGACGTTGGTGGCACGGTTATCATGAAAGGCGGCAAGGTATCCAAGCGCGATGGATCAAGCGAAGGCACCGTTCGACTCAAGCGAAAGAGCCGCAAAACGACGCTTCGACGCGCAGACGTCGTCTGGACGGTTGCATGGGCCGTTGTTTTGTCCATAGCTGCTCTTGCAGGTGCCGGCTTGATAGGCTGGTACTTTGTGTATCTTTACTGGCGCTTCTTCTGCTAGTTTTGCGACGGGAAGTGGTGAATCTAGATTTCAATGCTGTTGTTATTTCAATGCTCCTAAAAGTTTCGCGAATGGAAAGACGCTTCATCTAAGAAATCTGCCACGACAGCCACGCCACCAAACTTTCTACCATTGAGCGCGTTTCTCGCCGACGTAGCCGCATCGATCGATGCGTACTGAACGAACACCTTGCCCATACCAGCCACTTCAGAGCCATCCGCGCTTGGACGTGGAATGACAATCGCAACAATTTCACCGTGTTTACCGCACTCCTCTTGCATATCCTCCATGATGTTTTCGTATTCCTCGTCATCGGCAAGCTCTTCTTTGGTGATGCCCATGTTATCAAATGAGACGACGCTGCTCGGCGGATTGGACGGCGGCGGGACGAGCGCCGGAGGAGGGGGAGGTACGCCGACCATCTGCGGCATTCCTCCTTGTCTCGACGGATCTTGCTCCGCCCGACGAACCGTGAGCGTTTTATCACCCATTTGCATGCCGTTCAGTCCCTGGCATGCAATATCCGTAACGGAGACGTCCTCGTAGACGACGAACCCGTAACCCTTGCTATTTCCAGTCTCCTTGTCGCGAACCAAATCAAAACGAGCGATGGGACCGAATGCCTCGAGGAGCTCTCTCACCTGCGGCTCTTCCAAAAAGTACGGCAACCCACCGATAAAGATACGGTCTTCGTGCTCTTGCAAAATATTTCCCGTCGACGCGCGCTTGAGCGCCGTGTTATCTAATCCGATCGCCGCCAAGTCCAAATCCGGGCTCGGCTGCGACGGTCCGAGGTCCATTGCCAGCTGCGAGTTGTAATCATTCGGCCGACGAATCCGCACCGGCGTCCCGTCGATGATCACACCATCCATCGACAATGCGTTCGAGCACTCAGCCACGCTGCGGAACTCGACGAATGCAAACTTCTTCTCCACATTGATGTACACGTTTACGACGCACGGCCCCTCTTCGCCCGTCGTTCCGTTAATCGCGATCAACGCATTGTTAAAAAACTTCGCCAACAAATCCTCGTTCGTCGTCATCGGAACACCACCGACGTAAATCCGTCTCGCGTGTCTCGTCGCCTGCAGCGTCTGCTGCGCCCCACCGTACATCCCAAGCGGCGCGTTCGGCGCTCCGTACGTCGCTCCCGCCGGCGCCGCGAAACCCATTCCCGGCGGCGGCAACTGGCTCGGGTCCACCCCTTCCGGGAGCACATCAAACAGCGTTTCCCGCATTCTCGGTTTCCTCACGTACTCCCCGGGCGACATCGACCGGTCGCGTTCGCGTCGGAACCACGATCGTCCGCCTCGGTCACCGCCTCTTCGTCCGCCGCCGTCGCGTCTGCGACCTCGGTTGTACCCACGGTCGTCGTCGCGTCCCCCTCGGTCTCGGTATCGAGGCGGCGAACGCGAGTCGCGACGTCGTCCCTCGTTTCTTCCCCCGTACATCGCGCCGGTTTCGATCGCGTTCGATCCGTTCGGTGCGCGTCGCGGTGTGCGGAAAGACGCGTTCGATTGATGAGATCACACTTCAGGGGCGTTCGCGCGCAGCCAACGCGGACGTATTGATGACGAAACGAATGTATCATTCGTCATCACCTCGAATGGAAGGCATCACCCGTCTCGGGCGAAAAGCGAATGGCGTGTGTGATAAATTACAACCCGAGATCTTTGACGGATGGACGCTGCGAGACGGGGACGCCGTCGCGGTCGACGAGGGATAAATTTTTGTAATAGCCGCGAGGCGAACGCTCCGCCGCCGGAGCGAAATTGGCGATTAATGAGCGTAAATCTCGCTCCTCGAGGACATCCTCGCTGGCGTACTGAGGGTAGGCGTTTCTAAACGCTCGGGAAATTTCCGTTTGATGGACGCGACCGGAGCGGGAGAGACGCTTGGAGGCGAATTCGCAGAAATCGGCGTATTGCGCTTCGAGCTTTTCGAGCGTCGCCTCGTCGATTCGCTTCGGACGGCCGAGTTCGGAGACGCCGGCAATGGTGAGAAAGCCGACTCCCGTGGAAATTCCCCAGGTGGAATCCAAAAAGTCTGTTCCGACGGTGGAGACGGCGGCGCCGGCGATGGCGAACCACGCCGCGACGGCGACTTTGGCGCCAATCGAAGCGTCCTCCATCTTCTTTGTTCCCGTCGCCAAACGAAGCACCCAATCGCTCGGTCGCTCGGAATCCGTTCTACCTAAAAACAACATGACGATGGAGATGGGCGAGGCGTAATACAAGCCCACGGCCCATATCACCGCTCCCGCCAGCGCCGCCGCGCCCAACCTCCCTCCGTCCGCGACAGCCGCCGCGTCAAAGTCAAACAACGCCCCATCATCCCCACCGTACGACGCGTACGACTCGATCGAATCCACCCCGTAAAGAAACCCATCCGACACCGTATCGTACACCAACGCCACGACGGTGGTCATCGCCAGCGCCAATCCACCGACGACGACCCACGTCTGCGCGTTTTCTCTATTCCGAGCCTTTTCCCGTCGCGAAATCAACCTCGGATCCCGCTCTCCTTCCGGTGGAGGCTGTCGACCGGCGCGCGCGCTCGAATACCTCGTGCGTTTCACAGCGCGTCGTCGTCCCGCGACCACCGTTTTCGTCGTCGGCAACGCAGCGACGGCAGTACAAAACGTTGACGTCGTCTCACACCGACGAGTCATCGTCCCTCTTCCCCGGACGAGTGCGCGCCGACGCGCCGACGCGCGCGACGACGACGACGAAGACGACGACGACGACGACGATACCGTCACCCGCACTCCCATCGCGCCCGTTACCATCGATCCACCGCGACGACGAGCGCTGACGACGCGCGACGAGCACTGACGCCATACGTCATCACAAAGCAAAAGTCAACACACAGACGCGAGAGCGATAAAGCGCGCGCCGCAGTCTCGCGCCCGCGCACCCGTCCCGTCGATGCGCTTCCCGCCGAGAATGACCCCGACGGGGGAACGGATATCGCTCCTCCCCGTCGCGCGCGCCGAGGCGGCGCTCGCCGCGCTCGCGAGAACCCTCGGTGCGTCTGACGACGCGGTGCAGCGCGTTCTCTCTGGAGGGTCGCGTCGCGCGCCGAGACCGATCGCGCACCCGCGGGTGAACGAGGACGCGCCGACGCGACGAACGCTGACAGAGGAGGAAATGTCCCGCGTCGAGCTCGGGGGGGCGGACCCGTAGAGACGACGCGGAGGGCGTCGAAACGCTTAGTGACGGTTGTAAAACGAATTGTGTGTAATCCAAAAAAACAAATTTGATGAAGAGTCGTCACAACGCGCCGACGACGATGGAGGAGGAGGAGGAGGACGTCGCGCGGCGGCGTGGGTGTCATATCGCGTCGCGTAACGCGCACGCGTACGCCTTTGCGATTTTCGGTGGGGTTTTGTTCGGGTACGATGTGGCTTTGATTAGTGGCATCCTACCGACGCTCAAGATGAAATGGAAAAACGACGACGTGATGTTGGTGTCGGTCGTCGTCGCGGCGGCGAAAGTCGGAGCGGTGTTCGGGGCGTTTTTCGGCGCGGCGGCGATGCGGACGTTCGGGAGGGTGAAAACGGCGAGTGCGTTCGCTTTAGGTGCGTCGAGCGCTGGCGCTTTGGTTTGCTGGTGGAGCGCGCGCGCGGACTCTGGGGCGTCTGGTTTTGCACTCGGAAGGATGATTTTAGGACTAGGAATCGGAGCTTTGGCGGTCGTAGTTCCGCAGTACGTGGCGGAGACGGCGGAGAGGACGAAGAGAGGGCGGATAGGGGCGTGTTACGAGTTGTCGTTGTGCGTCGGGATGGCTTTGGCAAACGCCGCGACGTGGTGGAGACCGTCCGAAACGCTTGGTATTGTTGTTTTATCCCCGGCGGTGATTGGATTTTGGACGGCAACCGTTTTTGCGATGCAAAAAGAGAGTCCTCGATGGGAGGTAAGCCGTGGGCGGGCAGAGAGCGCGAGGGATACGCTCGCAGCGACGTGTCGCAACGTGGATGAAATTGAGGCAGAGCTGCGCGAGTACGAAACCGAGGCTCGAGAGTGCGGAATGTCGCGAGACCACGCAGGTTTTGTTGAAGCGCTGAAGAACTCGTTCTCTGGATTTAGCGAGGCTTGGGGTGGGGATGAGAAACATGCGGTGAGGCTCGTGTTGGCGTTGGCGGCGTTGAATCAACTGTGCGCGTCGACGAGCGTCATCAACTACTCAGCGGTGATTTTACGAAGCGTCAATGAAGCCGAGCGAGTCGATGACGATTCGGAAACGACGATGGATGTATACAACGCGTACGCCGGTCTCGTGGTTCTGTGCAAGACGATCGGCGTCGTCGCGAGCATCGTTCTCGTCGATAGCGTGGGTCGTCGGCCGCTTTTGCTGTACGGCGCAATCGCGAGCGGATTTGGTCTGGTACTCGCGAGCTTTGGATACTCCATGTCGAGCCTCGGTTGGACCTTGGTAGGAATTTGTGCGTTCATTCTCGCCTTCTCGGCCTCGTTCGCGAGTGTGTTTTGGGTCATCGTCGGGGAATTCTTTAGTATGCGATTGAAATCGAGCGCGTCGGCGGCTGTCACCGCGACTCTCTTCGCGAGCGGCGCTTTGGCCGACGTCGCGTTTCCTTCCATGCGAGCCGCCATGAGTTTCGGTGTCTTCATCTTCTTCGCCGTCGTGTGTTTTGGATCAGCCTTGTTTGTCTTTTTGTACATTCCAGAGACGGCCCGCAGGCCGCTTCACGAAGTGCAAGCGATTCTCAAAGCCGCTCGAGCGGGGTACTCAGCCATGCCAGCGGACGAAGACGAAGACCAGGACGAAGGAAATCGCATGACGGACATGACACGAGTCTTCCCTTCTTCAATGGCGACAACACCGTAGATTAGATTTTGTTGTACTTACTTTAGAGTTAGTTGATTACATACAACGCACCGAATCGAACGCTTTCCCTCGTCCGTCGGCGCCAGTATTTTAAGTACTCGTACACCACGTCAAACAAAAACGCGCACCCTTCGTAGTCTCCGCCGTTTACATCGGACCCGCCGCGGACGCCGTTCGAATGATTTGCAACAGCGACGACCCGATCACGACGAAGACGAAGAACCCGAGCATCACCGGTCCTACGGCGAAATCCTTCTTCTTCGTCGCTCCAGGGCCCACGGCGCCTCTTCTGTGGATGTTCCCGTGAAACTTTCGCGACTTTGCCGCCATCATTCTTTGTGAATTCGCCTGCGCGCGCGCGGTTAAAACGTAGATGATGGTTCTCGTCAGTCGGTATTCTTCTCCATCGTCGTCCATCCGTCGTATCGATCCGATCGAGCGTTAGATCCATCCAACCACCGTGAGCCGCGCATCGACGCATCCAATCGTCCTCCGCGCGCGCATCCACCCGCGCCATTCACCGTTGTTTTCCCCGCATCGCATCACGCACCATTCTTTCCTATCAATCGATCGACGCGGGGTTCCGGGCGGCGTCGTCGGCGACGGCGTCGCGTCCGAGAGTGTCGAGACTTCGGCGAGATGGTGTTTCGTCTCGAAGGAATAAAAAAATGTGACACGTGGCATGATTTGATTCAACGGTACCACTTACATACTTTATTATACGTTTCACGAGCGCGGTCGAGCGCGCGGGCGGCGGTGAGTGAACACGCGCACTCACTATATACAGATGGATGCATGCATGCGCGTGCGCGCGCTCTAGTACTTTTTGCAGCGAACGTAAAACGTTCTGGGCGTCTTGTCCGCTTTGTACGCCTGCTTCGTCGAAGGCGCGGGTTCGGGGATTTGACCGGTCCAACGGCCGTAGTTGAGAGGTCCTTCGCCGACTTGCGCGGCGATTTCGACGGACCAAGGGGCAAAGTACTCGTCTGGGGTTTTGTCGCACGCGGATTTCCACACGGAGTGACCGGTGCGACGCGCGCGGCCGAAACAGCGAGCGAGCTTGAGACACACCGGGGCGGATCGCGCGCGGCGGAGCGATGCGGGGTTGACGACGGACGCGGCAAGCGTCGATCCCGGGGCGGAATATAGAGCGAGCTGCGTGAGCAACCGCTTAGCGACTCGGGGTTTGAGGTAGTACATGAGACCTTCGAGTACCCAGCACGTCGGCGCCTTTTCGCTGAAACCGCTCCTCTTGAGCGCGTCGAACCAGTCGCTGTGTTCAATGTCTGCGTAGACGCAGATGCGCTCTTCGCACAGCGTGAACGGGACGTCGCCGATAATGTCTCGCTTTCTCGTCAGCACCGCCTCGACGTCCAACTCAAAGACCGTCGTCGCCGCCTTGGCCGCTGGCGAACTCGCCTCGATTCTCCACGCCCGCGTATCGTACCCAGCCCCGAGCAAAACAATCTGTCTCGGCTTGGCCCCGCCAGAGTCTTCACCACCCGTCAGCGTCTTGGCCGCCTGCGATCCCTTCTTAACACCGCCGCCGCCACCGCTACCACCCGTTTTTGACTCTCTCAACTCTTCGGCATCCATTTCGCTCGCGAATGCTCGTATCGCGTCGTCAAAAAATCTCGTCCGAATCGCGATCCGTCCTTTATCCACATCCCTCACCGCGGTCGTCCCATTCCCATCCTCCGTTACCATCTCTCTCTTCGCCCGCATCCGCGTCATCGTCTCCTCTCCCGCCAGCGCCGCCGCGAACGGGTCGACAAAGAGTGGATTTTCTCGTTCGCTCTCGAGCGCGCGCAATCCCGCGATGCTGTTCGCCGTGTTTTGCACCGTCGCCGACACTCGACGTCCGATGATTCGGTGCTTCGTCCGCGCATCCGCCGCGCTTTCGTTTTCCGACATTTTTCCCAACCGTCGTCGGTCGCTCCGCGCGCGCGTCGTCGAGGATTGCCGTCGTCACCCTTTCATAATTCTCAACCTCTTTTTTTTTGAACCATCCGCGCACGATCGATCGATGAAATACACCGATCGAAATCACCACATTGGGGATTTTAAACCTCGACATGTATCGATCGCGAGAATCGTACGCATGGATTTCATCGATTCCCCCTATTTGACGGTTCTTAACTCGTCGATTTTGAGTTGATGACGTCGACAAGGAGGAGGACGCTTCAAAAGAGAGGCGCGCCGCGTCGATCGCCCGGCGCGAGTGCGCGACGGACGGACGGTTCGACGGACGGTTCGACGGATGACGACGGCGACGATGACGATGACGATGACGACGCGCGCGACGACGACGCACAACGCGGCGACGACGGGAAGAAGAATGATGCGAGGGAAGCAGCGGCGAGCGCTCGTGGTGCGAACGGCGGTGCCTCCGCCGGCGGATGAAAAAGACGCGGCGGACGAGAAGGACGCGGCGAAGCGCGATGCGGAGACGAAAAAGGTGCTGGATGAAATCGTGTCAAAAAACGGTGGGCGATTCACGGGTAAAGTGGAGGTGGTGAACCGAGGCGGGGTCGTCTTGCGCGCGCAAAAGGGTCGGTTTCGCGCCTTTCTTCCAAAGAGTCAGATGCGGTCGAGCCGGTTGCGAGGGGATTTTTCGTCGGGTTCCGCGACGACGGCGGCGGAGGATGAGACGAAGAGCTTGGAGGGTCAGATTGGGCGGTTGATTGACGTGAAACTCGTCGATGCGACGCCAAAGAGAATTGTGGTGAGCGAACGGGCGCTCTTGCAAGAAGGGGCGGCGGAGAAGCTTCCCGCGGGGGAAACGGTCGATGTCGTCGTGACGTCTCTGAGCGATTTCGGAGCCTTTGTCGAGGTGTGCGACGGACAAGGCGCGGCAGATGGTTTGGAGGGCTTGGTGCACATCTCAGAACTCTCTTGGAATAGAATTAGCCATCCAAGAGACGCCGTCAAGGTGGGTCAGCGATGCCGGGTAAAAGTGCTCGAGGTCAACTCGGAGACGGGTCGAATCAACTTTAGCTTTAAGCAAACCCAGGCTGATCCGCTCATGGAGACGCTCGAAACCATCATGCCGGTGACGATGCCGGAACCGTCCATCGATGAGGATGATCTCAGCGAGATTCCATTGCCAGGATTGCCGGATATTTGCAGCTCATTGCTCAAGGAGGACGGCATCGAAGCCGTCATTCCCGGACGACAAGCCATGGAGCAGCGCGTGGTGAGCCAAGACTTGGAGCTCTGGTTAACGAACGTCTTCGTCGAGGATGGGTACAACCTTCTCGCGCGTGCTGGTCGTCAAGTGCAGGAGATTCACGTCGTCACCAAGCTCGACCGCGATTCGATTAAAAAAGCCATCAAGCGCGCCACGACCATGGCGAAGAATGAAAAGTGAGCGTCGGTACGAAGAACGACGACGTCGACTTTTTCTTCACTGGCTGAAAGGAAACCAAGACGAGAAGAAAGAAGAGAACGATAGGGAGAACTTATTATTGACCGTATTCAACCATTGTCGCGACGTTTCGTGCCGTTTCATTCGAAGACGCGCGTCACGGGTGCTCGCTAAACGTTGTAATTATTTTTCAGAATCAAAAATCTCACATTTCACCGCCGCATCTAAAAGGTTTTTCAAGACTTTTACATGAAGGATTCGAGGTACTCGACTTCCTTCTTGGAACCAACGAAGAACGGAACGCGCTGGTGAACCTTGGTCGGGACAACGTCGAGGACGCGCTCCTTACCCGTGGAGCCCTTACCGCCGGCTTGTTCGGCAATCATGGACATCGGGGCGCACTCGTAGAGAAGGCGAAGCTTACCGTTCGGGTTCTTGGAGTCGCCCGGGTAACCGTAGATGCCTCCGTACAAGATGGTTCTGTGGAAGTCACCGACGAGGGAACCGATGTAACGGGCGCTGTAAGGCTTGGAGCCTTGTTCCGCGCCGCCATTCTTGAGCGAGTCCATGTACTTCTTCAAGCCTTCGCTCCACATGCCGTAGTTGCCTTCGTTGAAGGAGTAAATCTTACCAGCCTCCGGAACGGTGATCTTGTCGTGGGACATCATGAACTCGCCGACGGTCGGGTCGAGGGTGAAACCGTACACGCCCTGGCCGATGGTCAAGACGAGAATGGTGGAGGAAGAGTACATGCAGTAACCGGCGCACAACAGGTTGGTACCCGGTTGGCAGACGTTCATGACGCACTTTTCTTCAATCTTGGCGGCGTCTTCAGTGCCAAAATCCGGGATGCACGTGGAGTCGGACTCATAAATACCAAAGATGGAACCAGTGGAAACCGCGGCGTCAATGTTGGAGGAGCCGTCGAGCGGGTCAAAGACGACGACGTAGTTGCCGCCAAAGGTTTCTTCGACGGCCACGGGCACGTCCTCCTCTTCAGAGGCGATGACGCCCGTGCGGCCGGATTGGCGCAAGACGTCGCAGAAGACGTCGTTAGAGATGACATCGAGCTTCTTTTGATCTTCACCTTGAACGTTGGTTTCACCAGCCAAGCCAGTCATACCAGAGAGACCCGCGCGTTGCACGAGGCTCGCGATTTGCTTGCACGCCAAGCCGATGGACGAGAGCACGACGGCGAGCTCGCCGTCGATGTTTTCCTCCATCTCTTGCTGCAAAATCCACGTCGTGAACGGCGTACCGGCACCGCCGGCGCGCGCCGCGACGCCGGAGCGCATCGGCTTGGCGGATCGGCGCGCCGCAACCTTATTCGTCGGCTTGGCCATCATGGCGCGCGCGGAAACGCGAGCGGCGACAGAAGAGGACATTTTTCTCGAGTTGAATGAAACCTGAAGAGGGATCGAGGGTCGATCGGGGGTGATCGCGTCAGTCGAGCCGCGCGGGCGGGCGCGCGCGAGCGCGAGCGCGAGCGCTATCGATCGACGCATCGCGAACGGCGGGTTTCGTCGACGACGCGCGACGCGCGATCGACGCGAGCGAGACCGGTGGGACCTATCCATCGAACGATCGATCGATCGATGGATGGATGGAACGATAGATAGATGGATGGATAAACCGCCCTCGTCCCGTTCGTCCATCCATCCATCCGTCGCCACCGGACCGCGGGATCGTCGTCGTCGTCATCGTCGCGTCGTCGTCGAGCTCGCTCGCTCGCTCGCGCGTAAGTCAACGAGACCGAGATCGACCGACGTATACACGTACCGTGTGCGCACGCGTGAGAGTGACGCGCCCATCATCATCGACCCGACCCGTCCCATCATCGTCCACACACCGCGCGCGCGGCGGGGCGTCCATCCATCCATCCGTCCGAGCGAGCCCATCGAGTCCCGCGAGTCCTGAACCGTGGGTTCGACACGGGTCGGTCGGTCGGACGGACGCTCGGACGGATGGATGGATGACTCGGATGGATGGATGTGGTCTCGGTTTGAAAAGTCTCATCACACGCGTGGTCTCGGTTTGAAAAGTCTCATCACGCGCGTGGAGATGGATGGATTTGATGGAATGGAATCGATGACGGAACGGCGC
>Ga0255778_10002112_pt1 | contig 17412 bp, 17 predicted proteins | sample 071ome_31_FD_179976 | JGI IMG/M metagenome (GOLD analysis project Ga0255778, IMG submission 179976) | Coastal salt marsh microbial communities from the Groves Creek Marsh, Skidaway Island, Georgia - 071405CT metaG (version 2) | ecosystem: Environmental > Aquatic > Marine > Intertidal zone >...
CTAAAGGGAGTTTATGCACCTTTAATCTCAGACAAGTAGTAATCAGGGTAGGCATTAGTAGGTCACACTGCTATGTAGGTCCTGTCCTAGATTACTCTTGTCGCCTTGATGCGAACCAGGGTTGAGCGTTACTTAACTATGTTAGTAACAGCCCACATCACAACTATCCAATAGCTGCTGACAGCATGTTGTCAGTGTATACATTGGAGAAAGGGGGTAATATGGATTACCAATCCATATTCCTCTCCAAACAACTGGAGATGAGGTGTACCTGTGGTATACCTAACATTCCAGCAGTGGCTTGCCCACTATCTAGTTTGGATTATCAATACGAGATACTTCCCTATCTCGATATCCGATAATCTAAACTAATTGGACGGAGATGCTGGCTCTCTCTGCTACTCAACCAGCAAGCCCATTATGGTACTAGAGTAGGTTCGATTCCTACTATGGGCACTAGCCTAGACATCTTCTCTAGGTAATTTAATAGGATTAGTAAAGAGCTAATCCGCTACTAACACCAAAGGAGGTGAAGCATGGCAGATAACAAATGTATCAAATGTGGCACTGCAGACCCAAAGTCTGGCATTGTCCATTCTGGTACAGATGCTATCTACCTAGGCTGCATGGATGCCCTTCATAACATCTGTTATGACTGTGCAAACATGGCTGCTTTCGGTAGAACAGCCTAGTGCTCGGGGATTGGTCTCATTACCTTGTTAGCCAAGAGACCTGACGTGAGTATGTCATAAAACTGCTTCGGTCTAGTAGGCTACCGACAAAGCCTACAAGAAAGGAGACAGAATGTATCGAGAATTCTACGAAGGATTCATGATTTATTTCTGGATTCTCACTGACTGGGGTTTGCTATGGTTATCCGTAGTATTCGCTGGTTTAGTGATGAAGCTTACTGAATAGCTTCTGGGGCTTGGCAACCTTATCATCCAAGTGAGCCAAACGGTCTAGTGGGCAACCGACAATGCCCACAAGGAAGGAGTGATATGTCTTATATTACTGCTTGCTATAGATGCTTGACACCTGTAGCAACAGAATCATTTAAGACTGAAACTGTTTACTGTAAGAAATGCGTAAGTATGTGGAACTATGTCCACAACTTTGAAGGATATCTTGCAGGAAACGTTATCAATCCTAATCAAAACATAACAGGAAAGAAAGTTCACAACTAAGTGAACAGCCATGAATGGTTGACAAGGTGAAACTTGAGCCTCGCTACGCTCGGCTCTTCCTTGTTCAAGGGTTCGATTCCCTTGCATGGCACTAGGCTTAGTCACAGCCTACAATGTGACAAAGGAGGAAAGATGAAGAAATTTATTTCTTTTGATTTCGAAACAACAGGAGCATGGATTCGACATGCTGTGCAAGGTCTAGCCAACTTTGCCAGAGTCGACCGTGCTGGGAATCCGATGGCATTCGATGACATGGTTAGTTATGGTGCTTCCTTTGGAAGTGCTGGAGCTGGTCTTACAGGTTACGTTACACCACCTAACGTATACTGGACAGTCAGAGAAAAGTGGTGGAAGGTCAATGGGGAGTACAACGTACATCCTCATGACACAGTCGGTGCTCCATCAGTAGTTCAATTTGTTAAAGAATTCCAAAACTTTATCAAAACTACTGGTGCCGATTACTTGGTAGCACATAATGCACCTTTTGATGCGAAAGTATTAATTGATAGTTATGTGGCTGCATGGGATTATCGTGGCAATCCTTCTAGCATCACACTAGAGGGATTGGTTGGTATACCTGTTGTCGACTCACGACAGGTTATCCAATCTATTTTAGACCAAGATAAGAACAGAGTCGTGCAGCATTATCCAAACTGCGGACGTTGTGATGGGACTCGTTTGACTCATTTACACAATGAACTCGGTTTGGGTAGCTACAAAGAGCACTCAGCTTTAGACGATGCGAAAGCATTGGCTAGAGTCTGGGAGCACTTTTCACCACAGTGGGACGGCACAACTGGCATTGTGTCCTACCGCTTTGGCGACGAGTAGTAATCGTGTAAAGGGGGGTCAGGTTTTGGTCGCCTGGCCCCCTACACAATGTTGTTTACTAGCCTCAAACGACGTAGTCAATTTAAGCATTGACGGTGGTCAAACTTGTATCGGAGTAGAGCAAACGTCTGTGGTAGTTAGGGCGAGCACATTTTTTTATTAGCCTTTCTTGGTGTGCTGGCCCCAACTTTTCCGTTGATGATGCAATTTGTGAAGCTTGTAGCTTAATCAAGTTGCACTGACGGGGAAGTGCTATAACACTTTGTAATAACAGATACAGGGTGTTAGGCAATAAAGAAAGGAGGGTGATTAAATCGCCAAAAGCAGCTCACTGCGAGCTTCATGGTTGGGTCCTAGGTGATTCTTATGAATGTGTCACATGTACATCATTACTAAACATGATTACAAAACGTGATAAATGTTCATTAGAAGAAGCCAAGGTTAAACTCAAAGCCATGGCAGCAATAACTAACAGTTAATTCGTAACATTAACTGAAAACAATCTAGATAGTGGTTGAAGTTGTATGCCGAAAGCATATTGTGACAAACCTAAACAACTATCTATACAAATAGCTACATAGCCAGTAGCTAGAGTACATCATCTGTTAGTGGTGTGCTCAATGGTACTGGCAATTCGGCTAGTCCACTATATAAAGGAGGTACCATGAAGAAATTCATAGGTATTGTACAAGAGTTATTGGGCTCTCAAAAACCCATAATCGGTGCCAATGATAAATTTGGCAACCCAATTAAGTCCGCTAAGGACATTGTCGGCTTATTGATTCCTTATCAATATGTCGAGGATTACTCTGATGAATTTGATGGTTCATACATGAAATTCAAGGGTTTTACTTGGGTCGTGTTCATGTTCAACTCAAAGACTGGTCATATCTGGTTCTCAGATACCCATCGTTGGGTTGCGTTTAGCGAAGATATACTTGAACGTTACGTCATGTATACAGCTACAACGATGTATCACGTATCTAGATTCTATGGCGATACTCACATCCCAATGTGGGAACATCATAGAATGCTAACTTCTAGTGAGCTAGATTACTTATTGGAAAACCATCGATTGAATGTTAAAACATATCAAGAAGACATGGCTAGTTGGGACGAAGTCTGTCATCGACCTGATAAATCAGAATATGCTTTACAGGATATCGACATCAAGTGGCTAAAGACAGTAGATGTTCGTCAGTTAATTATGACTGAAGAAACTGCTGAATAAGCTAGTTGACCTTGCCTTTTCGAAGGCAGGGGTGAGTGTTTGGTTATGGCCTTTCTTAAACACTGACCCCTGTCGTCGGACTATCAAGTTCGACTGTACGGGGGACGGGTGTAAGCTCCGTCAATTTGAGAAACCAGCTTACGAAACTAAAAGGAGAAAGACATGATATATTCTATGGTTTTCTTCCTACAAATGAAACTTACTATTTGGTGGTATTCATGGTTAGGTAGAATCACAGATGAAGTTGAAGCATGTGCTCTTGGTGTTCAAGTATATGGTGCTTATGTACTTGTACTAAACACAGAACCTGATGGCACAGGCAAAAATGTCAAAGTCCTCGTTACTCCACCATGCGAATGCTGTGTGGAAGACGAAGACGGAGAATATCTAATATAACAGATTAGGAGAAAGGAACGTTATGGACGAATTCCAAACTAACTATCTTCATGAAGAATACGTCAATCCATTTGACGCTGAAAACATGTACGAAGATAGTTTAGAAGATAACGAATAACGTAGATAAATCAAGCCCATCGTAATTGGTGGGCTTGGACTTATCTATAAGACTAGATAAGAGAAAGGTAGAGACATGGAATATAAATTCTATGACTTTGTATTTCTGTTCTTTGGTGGTAATGCTATGAATCCTATTGCTAAAGCAATGAGACACTTAGCTTACAAACTACCTGATAGCCATTTAAGAGGATGGTATTGGATAGGCCAAGTAAGAGCAGAGTGCTGTAAAGATTGCAGCAGATTCACAAAGTAGATAAATCATGCTCATCTGCAAGGGTGAGCATGGACTTATCTATAAAGATAAGAGAAAGGAGCGATATGATTAGTGACCCATATTTTTGGTTACCAATTATCATTTGGCTATTTCTGTTCGGGGGACAATTGTCACCTTTGAGTATATTCAAATGGTATCGCAAATTCTGCCAACTTGTTGGCATTAGTGAAAGGAGATAACTCATGGCATGGTTATGTCGAGAGTGCAATAGTACTAATGTTGTTGAAACAGTAGTACAAAATATAAATACTGGAGAAGTCGAAGATGGTGTTGACGACTCTACAAGATGTAATGATTGTCTTAGTAGAGACGTTGCATACACTGAGGACGACATTCCAGAAGGCCATATAAAATCGTCAACGATTAAATATATATGGACAAGTGATGGGAGAAACAATGACTCTGTTTGGTGTCAGACAGAAGATTCTCTCATTTACAAAATAAAGGCTAAAGAAATAACTAAATTATTTCAACAAGCTGACGTCATATTAGAAGCTAAATTAGCTAGGAAGCACTCCTATCTTACTTTAGTGTGATAATGACTTCCAACCCATTGCTTGACAGTGGGTTGGTGGTTGTGTATCATAAGGATATGCGACACTCGGTTTGTATAGAAACCGTTTACTAAAAAAGGAGAATATATGACCCTATTTGGGAAATTGCAACTTATAGTTGCTAAGTTCTTCGGTTTATCAGTTACACCGTTAACTGATTTACAGAAGAAGGTATTGGAAAAAGCTTGGGCGATTGATAAGGAAATCGATTTCGTCTTGAAAGGTTGGATAAAGTTTCCACCTTCAGATGATAGTTTCCAGATGTTGCCTGGAGGACCTAGTCTAGTTGGAGAAATCATTGATGCAATATTAATGTTTGTTCCTAGAGCAAACGATATTGATAGAATATCTCTACACATTCTAGCCGTCATGGTAGGAACTGATATGTCATCTGCAGGTTATGTAGGTGGATTACCATTCACTACTGAAGTTAAAGTAGTTGATGGTGAGTGGGTATCACCTTTCTATCAAAGACTTACAAGCTAATTAAACAATCTATGGGGGTCTTCGGGCCCCCATATACAAACAAAGAAGGGAAATGGCAATGGCAAATTGGATTGAAGACATGATGTCTACATTCGATGAGTCTACAGTTGACATCCTTGACTTTACACTAACTGAACCTAGTGTAGAACTCAAAGTGATGTTTAACCTTGCGTCCATGGAAGCAGGAAGAGACGAGGGTCTCCTTGACTTCCCTTCAATAGATAAAGAAGAAGCAAAAGTAACAGTTGCTATTCAGCTATACATGAATAGACAATTTGTTGACTTCGATAGTTTATCCATTGAAGAATATGGTGGCGAAGCTTAACTGTAGCTAGTGGCTGAGGGTATACAAGTTGTACCCTCGCCAGTAGGTATATTAAGTGACAGTTAATAACTTACTCGACACGGGGGATAAAAGCGTCACTCGACCGTCGTAAAACTAATCAAAAAAATAAAGGAGAGGTAATGAGAGACACAAATCTCACTTACTTGGAGTTGATAGCAAAACTTACTTCCTTCATTGAGTCAATGTACCTTAATGGTAAATTGAATCTATTTAGTGACCAAGATGGTATCGCTGATAGATATGTCTCTGAAGGACGTATACAATTGTTTGACGACTCCGTATACACTAACATAAACCAAAGGGTAACCTTGTGGTTAGAACAGCAATTGGAAGAGTTCTGCGGGCTCAGACAAGTTAAGTCATTTGACTATAAGTCAGATGAATTAGCTCAAGAAGCTATCGTCAGACACACCAATTATATTGAGAAAGCAAAGCAGGATGATAAATTCTGGTTTGAAATTCCAGATTGGACAGAAACTGAACATACTCAATCTCTTATGAAGTTTGGGTTTGAAAGATTTGTCCCTGGAGAAATTTCTTTCTATAACCTTGGTCAGTTATATATCAGCTATAACAGCTGGAGAGGTAGCACTCTTACTTATAACTTCAATGAAGTTATGGGTATATATTACTCAACCTTGCAAGACAGATTGATGCCGTCTAAGTACATTGAGACTAGACGACGAACTGAATCAGTCTGTAGCTCTTGCGGCGTAATTGTTTCTTATAACAAAGATACAGTTACCTGTAAGCCACGAGGGTCCTGGTCAAGAGAACGATATTGTATGCATTGCATTATCGGTAGAGATAACTTCGTTAACGTATGGTCAGTTGACAATATGCGTTTCGAGTTTGTACGCAACGTAGTTGATGCAAATAGAGTTAGACCTACTGAGACAGTAATCAGCAATATACCTAGACAATCACTTAGAAATATCAAGCGATATAACTACTTAGATGAAGTCAAGGCTATGTTGTATTCAATACCGTTTACACCTTATTTGCAGGTCCGAGACTACAGCTATGAGTTGAATTGGAGATTGTTTAACTATGTTAACGGCGAAGTATCATTGATACCTTTGTCACATAGTAATAATATCTTCGCAACCAAAGCTGAAATGCATCAGGATGTTGACTGGTACAAGCCAATTGGTATGGAGTTGGAGATACAAGCACGCAACGACGTTCATGAGGATATTATCAACCTACTAACAACTTTACATAGTGAAGTTGGTAGCTATGGTGTTAATTTCAATCAATCGAACCAACTTGCTGTAGCTAGCCATGACGGTTCACTTGGAGCAAATGGTGTGGAATTCAAGTTCCAGCCAATGACCTATACATTCGTCGATAAGCTACCAGAAGTTTTCTGGAATGCTTTACAAGATGATTGGAGAGGTTACTTCAACAAACGTTGTGGTATGCATATGAACATCGGTAGAGGTCTGTTTACAGTTCCTCAACTCGCTGTTTGGATTGCTTGGCATAATTCCATTGTAGCTAAGTACTTATTTAGTACTGAAGACCAATACATCGCATTATCTGACATCATGCAGAGAACCGATGCTGGTTATGCTACATGGGCTTTACAAGCACTAAATGCAAGCGATGTACGTGACAGAATGGATATGAGCGACTACAATTCGTATTTGTTACACCATGGGTGGAATTCTGCCTATAGACAATTACGAGCTGGTTATTCATCATCCAATCGTACCAACTTAGTCAACTACTCTGGTACTGGTCGTATTGAGTACAGAGGCTTTGCTTCTGCAACACTCAAAGCACGTATCATGAAGAACTATGAGTTCTTGACTGCCTTGTTAGAGTACTGTGATGTAATTGCTAGTGGACTACCAAACTTTCCTTCACCAGAAGGTCAGCCAACGTTCACTTCTATTACTCGTTACTTTGAGCAAGAAGATGATGGTAGAGCTATAGCTAAACACATTAGTGATGAGCAATACTTTTATCACTGGGTATTACAGACTCGTTCTGATAAATATCCTAACTTGACACAATATATCGAACAGTATATAATAAGAAACTACTCTGAAAATGTAGATAATGACGCAAGTTCTTATCTAATTGACAGAACTGCTTAGCAGTAAGTAGCTAGAGCCCATTGGAAACAGTGGGCTCGATGGTACTTACAAGGGTAAGCCTTGAATGTACTAGGAGCACGTCACTGCCTACAAGTGTGACACAAATAAAAGGAGGATTATACAATGTGTATAATCGCAAGAATTCCTGCAGGAACACAGCTTCCTGAGGAAAATCTAGAAAACATGTGGCAAGCGAATCCACATGGTGGTGGTATCGGATATATTGACGGTGACAAAGTTGCTGTCAAGAAAGCGATGGAACTTAAAGAGTTCAAGCAACTCTATAAGGAAGTATCTGCTAAACACGGAGACAGAGATATGCTAGTCCATATGAGAATAGCTACTCATGGTTCTGTTTGTTTGGAAAATACACATCCATTCAAAGTCAACAAGAATACTGTTATGGCTCATAACGGTATGATGCCTGACTTCTTTGAACCACCTAAAAAATCAGACATGTCTGACACTAGGTTCTTCATCGAGACCATGATGAAGAGAATTGACATTACGTCACTTGATGATGTATATTTCACTAGAATGTTGGAACAGCTTATCAATTCTGATGGCTACCCTAACAAACTCGTGTTCATAACATCTGACAAGAGACTCAAGTTCGATTCCTATATCATAGGTGAAAAACTTGGTAACTACGACAAGAACGGTATTTGGTACAGTAACCATAGTTACGAAGCCAAGCGTTTGTGGAAACCATCTAGAACATGGTCAACACCACATAACGACTATACCATTGTCAATAGTTCAGAACAATGTGAAATACCTGGTGTACACGTCGATGACGACGATGTAGTAGGTACTGAGCACATGTGTGATGAATGGTCGGAGCTTGGACTAAATACACTGGAAGACGTAGAGAAATATGCGAGAGCAGTTCCTACTGGCAACGGTGAATCATTCGAATGTGTCGAATGCGGTTCATTAGTGTATGGTGACTACAGAGAATGTTTGCCTGAATGTAAATCAGCAAATCAATTCTTTGAAGACTTACTAGACGCTGAAGAAGCAGGTGTTTGGTTCGAAGATGATGACATTACCAAAGCAGAAGCTGAGGAATTGGAACGCAGTCTTGAAATATACAAGTCTGTTGAACAACCTAAGCTATTTGGTAACAAAAGCTAATTGACTAGCTCAACTGGGCCTCTGTAATGGGGGCCCAGCCAGGTAGTCAATCGGATTACCCGTAGTCAAGTATGACTACGTTAATACATAAAGGAGGACTATATGGCACAGTTGCCACCGTTTTTAGTTAGACCTAAGAACAAAAATAGTCAAAAACAAGTTAACTTTATGGACTCATCATGGGCACACCATGACTTAATGAGTGCAGTAAGTGACTTATCTAGAGACACACAATCTAGAGTGAGAATAAACCACACTCGTATCGAGGAGTGGACAGCCAGAGTAAGAAGAACTGCTACTTATAGCAATTCTTATACCGTTGCAGAAGTTGAAGAACTTCTCGATGAAAATGGTGAATGGCATTCTAGTGTTCGTGAAGCTAAGCAAGAAGTAGAGGATTATCTACGAGACTTAACTGACGAAGAGGAACAAGCTCTAAGAATGTGGTGGTATCTCAACGATGTTGGTAAGACTGAAAACATGCCAACATATAAAAGAGAAATAGCAGAGTCAGTAGATGCTGAAATTGCCAGACTATATAAAAGATACGTAAGTTGGTTATTTGACCACTTTAGTACTACATATATCTGGGACGATGAATCAGCTGATAACTTAACATATGACGAAGACTATGACGATGTCTATGTTGATGACTATGATACCACTGTTGATTCATGGAACGACTATGAAGAATCTGATGCAATAGGCGGATTCAGAAGAATGTCTGCTCCATTAGTCGCAGCCGTCCAAAGATATAGAGAGGTACGACGTTCTTTAAGAACCCCTAGTGCTAGGGAAGACGAAGAGCGTAGTAGATAATCTCCGTACAGAGCATCAGCAATGGTGCTCTGCGGGAGAGTATCACAAGGATACTTTCATTAAACATAAAGGAGGTCGACATATGTGTTATGACGCAGATTGTTTTGTATCTGATGGTTTAAATACCTATTTACAAAACTACTCAGTCAAACCTAGTGTTGATTTTTACACTGTACATGAAGGAGTATGGGAACGTCACAAAGCTGACAGAACAGACTGCTATCGTGAACTCAGTGTACAAAACACAAGAGGACTCATCCCTATGGGTATTGAGTTAGAAGTAGAGCATAACTACGATGCTTACGAGCAATCAGTAGAAGATGCTATCTATGAAGCAATAACTGAAATGCATAGTAAATTGCCTTGCTTAGGTAAATCCTATGACAAACATTCTCAGCTTGTCATTGCTAAATATGATGGCTCTCTAGATGATGGTGCAGAGTTCGTTAGTCAGCCAATGACTATCGCAGCTCATAAAGCCTTCAACTGGTCTGCTATAAGAGGTAAGGGATTCTATGCTTGGGATGCAAGTACATGTGGTATACATGTTCATGTACCTAAGTCATTCTTTACCAACAAGCAATTGTGGATATTTCTAAAGTTGCATCAGTCATTTATAACTGAAGCTAACAATAGAGAGTTGCTCAGGTGGATTGCTGGTAGAGGCCATGCTCACTATGCCAAGTGGGAAATGCCATTCTACGACTCAGTCGAACCCTCAAGAAGCTTGCTTGCAGTAGCATGTTCAAGATATTCTAGTGGGACAGACAGATACACTATGATAAATCTAGCTAACAAATACTCTATCGAGTTACGTTACTTTCAAGGTAACATTAACATCGATGGTATTATGTCTAGGTTGGAATTCATACAAGCAATGTATGACTTCAGTGTAGTAGTCAGTGGATTACCGCATAGAAACATAGCAAAAATATCTGAGGATTGGGTACAACACTTTGTTCAGTTTGTGTACGCAAACGGTGCAGAATATCCATTGTTCGAGAAGAAACTTCTTGCAACAGTGCGATGGGGTGCTGGCTCAGGGTTCCTCGACTTACACAAAACAGTTAGTGAGTTAATCACAGCTGGGAAAGGAAGGTAACAGTGGATGCCATTATTGATGGCATACTGTGGGCTATTATGGGCTGGACCATTTATGGTTTAATCCATTGGCTTAGAGATTGGAATACCAGGCGTTATGGTAACAACTGGGAATACATCTACATGGAAGATTACAGACGTGATTTTCTTAATAGCTTCAAAGACATCGACGATGTCGACGAAGACTCTAGCTAAACGCCCACTGTAGACGTTCAAGACTATTAAATTAAATAAATCGCAGATTCAAAATAATAAATTAAATAATTCCTTCAGGTCGATTGATTCTTAAAATAATTAACTAATTTGAAAATTTAAATGAATATGCTGCACCAGGCATAACAGGTGAATCATAAGCAATAAGGGTTATAGTTTTGCCAACTAAAGTTCCTCCAGTTATCCAAGACTTATCAAGTGGGTAGTAGTTTGGTGTTCCGTTACCCATAATTCCAATAAGTTGATCATCCGCAAAGATTAGACAGTGTGTGTAACCAATAGAAAACTTTTTGAACTCAATATCCCATTCAATTAAATTGAATACATATTCGCTGCCTCTGTCAGAAATAGAAATTATGGGGTCTTTATTAGCTTTTGGAGGTATCCAACTGGATTGATCTGCGTATATTTGATAACCTTCAATTTCATAAACCATTGGCCAGCCAGGATTGAATGCATCATCATTAGTCCAATCATTACCGCTAAAAGAAATGTAAGAAGGTGTATAAGCTTGATACATTGCATCAATAGGTTCTAGTTTAATTTGGTAACTTCTATCAGAGGATAAACCTCCAATATATAAGTTTGTATTTGGGGTATAGTATGTACCTTCAAAAAGATGCGATCCTACATTTACTCCATTAATAGATAATTTATACATGCACCCCATCCATTCACATCCATTCCATCTGACGTACACTCCATTTCTCCAATGATTTTCAATTCTTAAATTTACTCCTGGATTCCATGACTCAACAGTTTTATCAATATTAAAAAAAGAAGTAATAGCTTTTTTGTTTGGACTATCTTTAATTACGTCAGAAACATTAAAAGAGATTTCATCATACTGTATTAATTTATTTTCGTAAACATTACTCTCTGGAACAAAAAGAGTAGTAGTAGGAGGAGGAATAGTAGTTGTAGTAGAAGTCGTAGTAGTAGATGTAGTGGTAGTAGGCACTGAATTTGTATTTTTTTCTACTGCTTCATTTGAAGATGAAACTATTTCATCACATACAATACCATTGTTGTTTATATCAAGTAACGCCACATCACCATATTCATCGAAATATAGTTCATACCAAGTTTGAGCGTCTTGATTAGATGAAAAATCTTCACAATTATATTTGTCTCCAGGGTTAGGTAATACAACTCCTACACCTGTAATTTCTTCGACATAGGAACCAGAGCTTTGACCTTCAGATAATGTAAGACACAGCATATCAAAAGGCTTTGTACCCAGTGCTTGAGAGTCCATATCCCAATAAAAATTTAAATCATAATTCTCAGGTAGTGTTTTTGCTTCAATATAAGACTTAAATTCGTTATTACATGTTTCTGAGAATAGATTAAGTAAGCTTGCATAGCTTACATTGTTATTGCCAAAATCTAATTGATTTTCTCTATAATATACTTCTCCGTCATGAAGTAAATCGCATGCTCTATATTGAACATAAGAATTCCAATTTAGTTCTACTTCTTGGTCTATTATGTTAAAACAGTCTCCTTTTGTAAGAACTCCTAACCTAACAGAACCTCCAATGTTAAATACTTCACTAGTTTGTTGTTCATTTTGAGGATTTAATATATTAACTGTATTTAATACAACTAACCCAGAAATTAATGTTGCAAATACCAATCCTGCTATTCGAAGCAATCGATTTTTACGATCTTCTTTAGCTTTTGCTTTATTTGAATTGAAATAATTTGGAGAAATAATTTTAGTAATCTTACTGCCTCTTAAAGCTTTTGACATTTGTATATTCAGATCTGACCAAAACTGTTCTCTCTTAAAATTTGACATTTCTATAGGCATTTCATGTTCTAAGTCATCAGGATTGTTAGCCTCAGGATTCCAAATATCATATCGATCAAAAAGCTTTACTTCTTGATCTGTACCTTCTCTTTTAAAGGTGTAGTTTTCAACAACTTTAGGGTCAACATAATCTAGAAATACAGGAAAAAATTGGAAGTTATCTTCTTTGTCATTATTTCTTTTTATAAATTGTGGAATTTCCTCAATTCTTATTGGAGATTTGGGGTTTAATGCGTTTTTTGTAATAAATAAGATTGCACCATCACATTCATTTATTTTATCTCGAATTGTTTGACGCCAATCGGTTCCTGGTTTTTTATCTCCTTGGTCAATCCAAAGCTCAAAGTCTCGATTTTCTCCAGCTTCTAAATAGCTCTGAACAATATCTTTATCTTTTCTAGCATAAGAAATAAAAACTTTTTTCTTAAATTCTTGTTCGTCTGAGTTGTTCAATTTACGTACCTTACTCTTTCTATAATAATTCAAATACCACTCCCTGTTAATGCTTATATCTCTCAATTTTTTCATCTGAAAAAATATGACTATTGTTAATAGCATCTTCAAAAGTAAAATCCTTAGGGCAGGTCTCAATCATTTCTAATAATGCACCCCATTCTCTTTGTGTTGCAGTTAATCCCCACTCATATTTAATCCTTATCCAGTCGTATGCATACTCACACCAGTACTTAGTATTATCTGGTTTCCAATCTTCAGGTCCATAAGCGCTTTTTTCACGATTAGTAAAACTATTAACTGCTAACAATAGATCTGGATCATCTAAATTATTTGCAAATCTTACTTTTTTTTCAATACTCCAACTCCATGCACCTGAAATATGTGCGTTGTAAAGTGGTATAAAGTGATCGACATCAAGGTCACCTGAAAAAAAATAAAATGTTCCATTATAAGGATCAAACCATTTTCCTGAAGACACAAAGCAGGAACTAGAATTTGTAAACAATACACTAACATAACTTTCTAGTTGTAGTACTTCATGTCTTGTATTTTGACAATCTGAATCTATATCATCCCAAGTATTCCAATCTTCTCTTTGGTATTTGGGAATAGCGTTTAAATCAACTTCTTTAATTTCTAACTGAGGTATTCCAGAGAAATCATTCGCTTTTTCTTCAAAAAGATAATCACTCGCCCAATCTTCTAATACATCTGATGTACGCAAATATCCAATCCACGAAGCACCTTCAGTAACACCGAACGTAGGCATTCCAATTAATTTACCTGTTGTATCAAGCGCTGCACCTCCAGAGTTCCCGTAGGAAATATCAGCATCAGTTACAATCCATCCTCTCTTATAATTTGTGTCTTGTTCAAAGCCGCTAACGGTACCTTTTGTTAGATTGATGTTTAAAGAATATGTTATTCCATCACCTCTAGATGACGGATAGCCCCATATCTCTAAAGATTCACCCAGCTGTAGATCGGAACTAGATTTCATTTCAAAATAGTCAAACTCTTCTGAAATGACATAGCCAGAAATATGTGATGTGATCAAGAGTAAGGCTAAGTCTAAATTTGAATCAATTTTTAAAAGTTTTGCTGTATAAGTTATCTCACTTTTTGTATCTACATTTTGCACAGTAGCAATATGTATCTCTCCACTACAATTCTCCAGAACATGCGCATTAGTTAAAATATGACCACTGCTTGAAACTAGAACCCCGGAACCAAGTCCAGTAAAAAAGGTGTTTTCCTGGTCGCTGCTAAGGCAACCGTTAACGACAACTTGAACAGTTTTTTTAAGTATCTCTTCTTGATTATAAGTTGAAACTGGAATGCTAGAAATAGTTTGAGGAATCGTAGTTGTAGGTGCAAGAGTAGTTGGGAGTGTTGTAGTCGGTGCAGTTGTTGTAGTAGTAGTTTCAGAAATTGGTAAAACTTCGTTAACTATTTCATCATCTCTATTTTCAACTACTACAACTATATCTGGTACTGGTCGCATGAAAACAGAAACAATGCCAATAGCAACAATAATCAGAAAGACATAAAAAGCTGCTGGCCTGAGAAGACTATATAGATGAGTGTTGCTGCTTTCGTTAGACGTTTCTGCACTTTGATCCTCTTCAAAGGGATCTTCTGTGTTGGTAAATGGGTTGTACGAATCCATTTTTATGCTGCATACTCAAGTTCATTATCAAGAACTATATGATTGTCACTATTTTTTAATAATTTATTAGAGAGGCTGGCACCACCAGAAACTGTTGTGTATTTTATTTTCTTTTCTTTAAGCTTTCTAACTAACGGAGTAAAAATATGGTCTCCAGAAGCTACAACCACCTCTTTAAAGTTTGAGATTAAATCTGAGTTTAGGATATACTCTGCAGAATCAATAAGAGCTAAATCTGCACCATCTTCACCTTTTGCACTGATTAATATTTCAACTGGTGGGCTTTGATCAAAATACCAATTGTCTAGATCTTCTAAAAGTCTTCTGTGTCCAGAAACAATAATGAGGGAATTTCTAGTTAAATTAAAATAGTTATCAAAATTTTTTAATTTTCTTTTAGCCCTTTTAATTTTAAGATTTCTTCTTTCTTTGTTTTGAGTTTTGATTCGACTATAACCGTAGACGTTTTCAATATCGAAGATCACTAGTTCGTCAAAACCGTTATTTTCATTGATTTTTTCGTTTATTCTTTTATAAATTAAATTTGTTTCTTTCATACAGTATTTACTAGCGACAAGTTTTTTTATACAATAGAAATATGGTTGAATCTATTACAAATCCTGCAGATATTAAGAAGGTAAATAGAGAAAAACTAATAACTGTTTGGAACGACATCTATTCTCAAGAACATACACCAGCTGAATATTTTGCAGCATTACCAAGTGAGGTGTTGAAAGATTTTTATGAGAAATTAGAAATTCATTGTAAACAAGTCCTTAAAAACAGAGGCTATAACCAGTGGGCTTACAACAAATACCGACTTGATCAAAATAGAGATGATGGTGCAACAACACTGTTTGCTGATGTAAACAAACACCTTTTGACATCGAGTGATAATGATTCTTTTGTAAATCTGAAAGAGATTTTTAAAAATGGCGAAGACAAGGTTAATAGAAACATAAACCTCACGATAAAAAGAGTACTTGTAAACAATAGAGAGAGAACAGTTATTGATCGACTTCTCAGAAGAATTGAAGATATTGCAGATGACGACTCAAACAGTGTTATAAGAAACAGGACTGAAGAACTTGGATTAAAAGCAGATTACTTTACAACATTTGACAGGTTTCCTGAAGAGAGAGATCCTACAAATGATGAGATTGAAGTTGTTATTGGTCTTGTAGGTGATTTTAAAGAATCTCCTCCAAAAGAGGGTGCAAAACAAGCATCCAGAATTTACACAACAGAACAACTCATTGAAATGATGGAAATTATTTGTAATAATTTACCTACCGACGTTACTCCGAATACTTTAGAGACAATCTTTATTGATTTAATACCTGATTTTTTACCTGATGAATTTTTAATTGAAAAAGTTTTTAAAATCTACGGTCACGTTAATTTTCCTCTAGATATAAACCATAAGCTATCTGTACATGACTTAGACCAAAGTGAACAGATTATTGTCCAAGAGGCTGTAAAAGATGGTTTAGATCAAATAAAGAAAAATGCTATAGAGGATAAATGCAAAGTATTAAAGGTACATCTAGATAAGAAAAAATTAAATGTTAATACTCTCGCAAAAGTAGAGCCTTTTACGTCAAGAGAGGATGTTGAGGAGACTTTGAATTTACTTGGTAATATCACCAATAAACTTTTTTCTACTCTTGAAAACGAAGTCGTAGCAGAAGTAGCATTCAGTGAATTGTTTGAAGAGTTATAAAAATATTTTTAAAACTTGTCGCTAGTAATTAGCATGAACATAGAAATGAAAAATAGAATACCAACTTATAACGCAAAAATCGGAAGCGAGTTTGATGATGCTTCCGTAAAGCTGAAATCAAAAAATTCAAAATACACTAAAAGTTATATTACTTTTCTTGCTTTAGGTGCTGTTTTTGCTGATCTAACAGGAGTTATTGATTCTCGTATTTCAATAACTTTGGCTGTTGTGTTTACACTAATTAGTTTGTTTACCTACTGGCAGAAGAAGTCAGGTGGATTTACAGAACAATGGACTTATACAAGGGTTGTAGCAGAATCGTTCAAATCTGAATGGTTCAAATTTGCAGTTGGTGGTGGTGATTACCCAATTAAAGATAACTTAGAGGAAATATACTTTGAAACTGAATTTAAGAAGAAGCTAAATAAATTTTACGATGAATATAAAAAATCAATGCATGAAAAGTATCGAGATTATCTCGATTATGTAGATCTAGATATCAATAAAGAGACTTTAGCTATAAGAAATGAATCATTAGATCAAAGAATTGAATATTACAAAACAAATAGAATGTATAACCAAATGAAGTGGTATGAAAAAAAATCACAAGATATGAAATGGTATCAAATGATGTACACAAGACTATTTCGCTTTGTTCTGTTTATTGGAATTGCTATTGGTGGAGTAATGGTAGCAAATAGCTTCGATTGGATATCTATTCCATTTTTGCAAGAAAATGATCTTTTCTCAATAGCAATCGCAGTTGGATTTGCATTAGATGGTATTAATAGTGCTGATCAATATGAAAGACTTGGTATAGCCTATGAAAAGAGTTTCAACGAATTAAGTGATGCGATTAGAGAACTTGAAGATGATAAAAATGATATAAAAACTAATGAAAAAGTCTTTTCCGAGTTCGTAGAAGATATAGAGAACAAAATTTCTAGC
>Ga0255778_10002116_pt1 | contig 17394 bp, 18 predicted proteins | sample 071ome_31_FD_179976 | JGI IMG/M metagenome (GOLD analysis project Ga0255778, IMG submission 179976) | Coastal salt marsh microbial communities from the Groves Creek Marsh, Skidaway Island, Georgia - 071405CT metaG (version 2) | ecosystem: Environmental > Aquatic > Marine > Intertidal zone >...
TGGGATGCGGCCGGCGGCGCCCTCGAGCGGGGCTCAGCCCCCGAACAGGCTCCCGCCCTCCCGTGGCACCCGGCACCATCCCTAGCCCCCATCGCAACGCTGTCCATGGTGCAAGGCCGGGTCGAGACCGCTGGAGGCGCGGGCCTCATTGACGCCCGGGCCTTGCCCCGCTTTCGGGGCGAGGTGGAACCCATTGATCCCGTGGCCGGCCACATTCCTGGGGCTGCCTGCTTCCCCCACAGCGAGAACCTGACGGCGGAGGGGCGCTTTAAGGACCCCTCCGCTCTGCGGACGCGCTGGACCCCAATTTTTGAAGAACCGGAGGCGCCCATTGCCTATTGCGGCTCCGGCGTCACCGCGGCGCACAACCTGCTAGCCATGGCCGTCGCCGGTCTTTGCGCCGATGCTCTCCCCGCCCTTTACGTGGGCTCCTTTAGCGAGTGGATCCGAGATCCAACCCGCCCCGTGGCCCGCGGGGAAGCATGACGCCCCACCCCCGGGGCCTGCCTGCCCCTACCCTCCGGTGGGCCGACGGCATTCCCAGCGATGAGGAGAGCGGCGATATCTACTTCAATCGCCAAGATCCTCTGGGGGAAAGCCGAGCCGTCTTTCTGAGCGGAAACGATCTACCGGCCCGCCTCGGTGCGCACGGGGCTCCGGTGCATCGGGTCGGGGAAACGGGCTTTGGCACGGGGCTCAATTTCCTGCTCCTTTGGGAGGCCTGGCGCCAGGCCGGAGCCCCCCGCCCCCTAAGCTATGTGAGTTTTGAGCAGGCACCCCTTAACCCCGCCGACCGCCAGCGCTTTCTCGCGAGCCTCCGAGCCCGGGGCGCCCGTGACCTGGCAGTCCTGGGGGAGGCCCTCACCGCGGCGCTCCCGGAACCCCTTGCAGGGTGGCACCTTATGCCCTTCGAAGGCGGTCGCTTGCGCCTGCACCTTTACCTTGGGGATGCGCAGACCGGTCTGGAAGATTGGCTAGCCCAGCGCGAGGCACCGGCGGTGGATGCCTGGTTCCTCGATGGCTTCGCCCCCAAGGTTGGCCCGGCACTCTGGCAGCCCGAGCTCCTCGGGCTAATCGCCAAGGCCAGTGCGCCGGGGGCGACCCTAGGCACCTTTACCGTCGCCCGAGCCGTACGCGAGGGCTTGGCCAACGCCGGCTTCCTACCCCAAAAGGTCCCGGGGCCTCAAAGCGCCGAGGGCGGACCACAGAAGCGCGAGGTTTTGGTCGCACGCCTCACCCCTGGGCTCGGACGCCGCCCCGCGCCTGTGCCCACGCAGGTCACCATTGTCGGCGCAGGGCTCGCTGGCACCGCCGTCGCCCTGGCCCTCGCTGAGCAGGGAGTGTCCTCCCAGGTGCTTGAAGCCGACGCCGCGCCGGGGGGAGGCGCCTCGGCGAACCCCTGGGCCCTGCTCCATCCTCGCCTGCCCATCGATGAAGGGCCCCGGGGTCCCTTCCTATGGATGGCCTACCGCCTAGCGCTGATGCGTGTCCAGGGCCAGGCCGGCTTCGTGCCCGCACCCTTGCGTCAATACGGAGAACTGCGGCGCCCGGAACGGCTAGGGAAAACCGCGGCCCGCTATCCCATGCTTGCGCCCCGCCTCACCCTTGCGGAGGACGTCCAGGGCCCCTACCTCGCCCTCGCGGAGAGCGGCCACGCCCACCTGCCCCAGCTGCTTGCGGCCCTATGGCCTTCGCAGGCAAGGCTCGAGGGTGGGGTGACCCTTGGCGCCCTCGAGGGCACGGGGGAAGGCTGGCGCCTCCGCGATCCTGCGGGCACGACGCGGGCCCAGGGAAGCGGTGAGGCGCCGCTGGTGCTTGCAGCGGGGGCCTCCCTAAAAGCTCTGATGGACCTGCCCACGGGCATCGTTGGCGGTCAGCTCGATCGCTTTGCCGGCACGGCCGAGGCGAGCGCCCCCCTACTCACGGGGCGAGGCCACGCGTTCTTTGACGGTGCGGGATGGGTGGTGGGCTCAAGCTATCGCCACGGTACGGAGGATGCGACCGAGCAGCTTGCCGATCGCCAAGGCAATGAGGGCCGGCTCCGAGCTTGGATTGCGCTCCTCGGCTGGCCCCGGGATCTCGGTGTGCACCAAACCCACTTCGCGGGGCTGCGGGCCAACACCCCGGACCGCGCCCCCCTTCTCGGGGCCCTAGGCTCGGGATTCTGGGTCTCCACGGGCCATGCCTCCTCCGGGCTCACCACTGCTTTTCTCGGGGGTGAGATTATTGCCAGCGCCCTCACCGGCGCCCCCCCGGTGGTGGACCAGGAAATGCTCCGGGCCCTGAACCCCGAGCGCTTCTCCGGAGCGAGCCCAGCGGTTTAGCGCTGGTCCTCGCCGAAGTGGTAAACCTTCAGCACCCCGTCCACCTGCCGGAGCGCTTCAAGCACCGCCTCCGTTACCGTGCCTTCCACGTCGATCAAGTTGTACGCCACCGCATCCCGGCTTTTGTTCAGCATGTCGATCACGTTGAGGTTGTGCTCCGCCAGCACGGACAGGGCCGGACCCAGGCGGTTGGGGCGATTCTCGTTGATCACGGCCAGCCGCGTCCCCGCCGCGTGCTCGAGCACCACGGGCGGAAAGTTCACGCTGTTGCGAATGTTCCCGTGCTCAAGAAAGTCGATCAGCTGATTGGCGGCCATGACCGCGCAGTTCGTTTCCGCTTCCTCCGTGCTGGCCCCTAGGTGCGGCAATAGAAGGGCGCCGGGAAGGCCCAGGAGTGCGGTTTCGGGAAAGTCCGCGACGTAGCGGGCCAGGCGACCGGCCTTCAGCGCCTCCGCGATGGCCACCGGATCCACAATGGGGCCTCGGGCAAAGTTCAGAAGCACGGCCCCGGGCCGGAGCTGGGCCAGGGCTTCGCGGTTGATCAGCCCCTGCGTTTCCGGCAGCGCTGGCACGTGTAGGGTGACGAAATCGGAACGGGCCAGGAGGGCGGCCAGATTCTCTTGCCGCCGCACTTCCCGGGGCAGGCGCCAGGCCGCATCCACGGAAATGGCCGGATCGTAGCCGAGCACGGACATGCCCAGCTGCAAGGCGATGTCCGCCACCCGCGCGCCGATCGCGCCCAGGCCGACCACGCCTAGGGTTTTGCCAGCGAGCTCGCGTCCGGCGAAACGCTTCTTTTCCCCTTCCACGGCGTCGTGCAATGCAGGCTCATCTAGGTCCGGGGCGAGGCCCTGGGTAAAGGCCAGGGCACCGGAGAGGTCTCGGCACGCCAGGAGCAGCCCCGCCACCACAATCTCTTTCACTGAATTCGCGTTGGCGCCGGGGGTGTTGAAAACCACAATGCCCTGCTCCGTGAAGGCCTCCACGGGGAGGTTGTTCACCCCCGCGCCCGCCCGAGCCACGGCGCGCAGCCGGGGCGTCGCCGCCTCCGGGGTCAGCACGTGGCTACGAAGCAGAATGCCCTCGGGATCAGCGAGCTCGGTCCCGACTTCAAAGCGGTCCCGGGGAAAGCGCTCAAGGCCTTGTAGGGCAATCTGATTATGGGTCCGCACCTTAAACATGGGTCATCCTTATTGCGAAAAGCGGGGCAAAAAACCCGCGCATTCTACCCTGGCCAGGGCGGGGGTGGGGGGCGCTATACTGATGCCATGACCACATCCCCTCTACAGCGCCGGCGCCAGCCCTCCCAGGCTCGAGGACGGCAGCGGGTGGAAGCGCTTCTCAAGGCCACGGCCGTCCTGCTCGAAGAAGTGGGCTACGACGCCCTCACCACCAAGGCCATTGCGGAACGCGCGGAAACCTCCATCGGTTCCTTCTACCAATTCTTTCCGAACCGGGATGCGGCGGTGGCCGCGCTGGTCGACGGCTACGAAGCGGACGTTCGGGCCTTTTTGCAAAGCCACGCAGGCGATCAGCTCGGGGAGGCCGGAGCCCCCATTGGCGTGGAATGGATCGGTTCCCTCGTCGACGGGCTAAGCGCCCTCTACGCCACCTTTCCGGGATTCCTTGGTTTGTGGGCCGCGCAGGTGAAGGACAACCCCCTTCAGCGCGAGGCGCAGAAGCTGCGTGATGCCCTGCAGGAAAGCTTGGATGCGATCCTACGCCAGCGCTTCCCCAAGGTTCCCGCGGAGGCGCGGAGCCGCTGCCTGATCATGGTGATCGAAACGGGGCATAGCCTTCTGAATGCAGCGGATGCCGCGGACGAGCCTCGCAGGAAGCTGCTCCAGGAAGAACTGAAAGTCATGCTTGCCGGCTATATGAGCCGCACCTTCCGCGAAGACGCGCCGTAGGGCCTCAGCAACGCCATGACCTCCGCCAGCGCATCGGGCACTTCAAAGCCCTCCAGTGCTTCGGCGAGCACCGGCGCCTGCGTTTCCAGAGCCGCGAGCGCTTGGTCTAATCCGTCTTTCCCCAAGGCCGCCTCTTGCACCGTTAGGGCGTAGCCCTGGGCCCTAGCCCAGGCGCTGTTTTCGAGCTGATCGCCTCGGCTGGCGCCGCGCCCCAGGGGCACCAGAAGGCTGATCTTCCGCAGCGCCAACAGCTCGAAGAGCCCATTGGCGCCAGCTCGGGACACCACCCGATCCGCGGCCGCAAGCACATCCCCATAGGCCTCATCGAGATAGGCATACTGCCGATAGGCGGGCCCCTCAAGGGTCGGATTTTCCTTTCCCGCACCGCACAGATGCACGATGTCATAGCGCGCCGTCAGGACCTCTAATTGAGCTCGCAGCGCTGCATTCAGGGCCGTGGCCCCGAGGCTTCCCCCCACCACCAGAAGGATGGGGCGCTCCCCCGAAAAGCGGAGAAAGGCCAACCCCCGAGCGCGATCCCCGGCCTGAAGGGCCGGCCGCAGGGGGCTGCCTACGAAGCGGAGCTGGCGCGCCCTGGGCACGCGCGTTTCCCGAAAGGTGGTGCACACGGTGGTCACGAAGGGCGCAACCAGCCGGGTCGCAAGGCCGGGGCTGAAATCGCTTTCATGGGCTAGCACGGGAATGCCTCGGAGCGCGCCGCCCACGACCGCGGGCACGGACACGAAGCCCCCCTTAGAGAATATGACCTTGGGTCGAAGCCGACCCAGCAGGCGCCATCCGACCCAAAGACCGTGCAGAACACGAAGCCCATCTCGCAGGTTCTCGAAGGAAAAATAGCGCCGAAGCTTGCCCACGGGGACCACGTGGTAGGCGGACACCTTCCCCTCCACGAGACGGCGCTCGATACCTTCGGCGCTGCCCGCGTAGTGCACCTCCCAGCCTTCCCCGATCAATGCGTCAATCAGCGCTAGGTTCGGCGTGACATGGCCCGCAGAACCACCCCCGGTAAGCAGAATGCGCTTTTCGGAAGCCTCGCTCATGACCCCAGGGCTTCGCGCACGAAGGGAATGGTGATCCGTCGCTGGGACTGGAGTGCGGCTTCGTCCAGGCGATCGAGAAAGGCAAAAAGGGAGGCCGGGTCCCGGGGAATGCGATGAAGGATGTAGCGGGCCGTGGCCTCCGCCAGGCTGAGGCCCCGGGCCGCAGCCCGGCGCTGAAGCGCCCGAGCACGGCCATCGTCATCCAAGGGCTGAAGGCGAAACACGCTCGCCGCGGCGAGACGAGAGGCCAGATCCGGGAGACTCCAGCGATGGCTTAGGGGCGCGCCGGACGCCGCCAACAGTAGCGCCTGCCCCGCGGCCTGAAGCCGATTACACAAATCGAAAAGCGCCTCCTCCGCCGCCCGATCCCCGGCCAGCAGGTCCACTTCATCCAGGGCGACCAGCGGCACCCGTTCGAGCCCCGCCAACACGGCCTCCGGCGCTTCCTTCACCAGCGCCCCGGGCAGCCACTGGCTCCCCGGCACCCGCTGGCACGCGGCCTGTAGCAAGTGGCTTTTTCCCGCCCCCTGGGGCCCCCAGAGCCAAAGCCGTTCCCCCCGGGCGCCGAGGAAGCGCTCCAGGGCCTTCAGCACCAGGGCATTATCACCGGGCTCGAAGGTGTCCAGGGTGGCGTGGTCGGGCAAGGCCAGCGCCAGGGGCAGCTGGGGGGGTCTCATCCCTTCCACCGCCCTTGCCATGCTAGCCCCGGGCTGAGATCCCCCGCTTCAAAGCGCCGGTCACGGTTGAGCTGTGCCAGCACCCGTTCTGGGGTATCGGTAACGGAAAGGCGAAAGAGCACCGCATCGTCCTGAGCCTCGAGGACGAAGACCTCCGCCACCCCCGCCAGCGCTTCGAGCACGGTCAAGGCGTCGGCATAGGCACCCAGGGCCTCTAGCCCATCGAGCCGAAGATAGGCGATCCCCGAGGCTTCCCCCGTAAGGCGCAGCGCGAGGCGCTCGAGGAGCGCATCAGCGAGGCCCTGGCCCACGGCGCGGAGGGCGACGGCAGGCGCCTCCGTGCGCAGCGCTCCCGAGAAGGGCATGGGCAAGCCCTCTCCCTCGTAGTCGACATACCAGCCATCCCCCTCGGCGCGCAGACGCAGGATGAGTTCTCCCTCCGCCCCATAGCGCTCCCGAAGGGGCTTGAGCACCCCCCAAAAGCGACCCCAAACCTGCCAGGGCGCCACCTGCTGGAGCTCCTTCAAATCAAGGAGGGGGACCGCAAGGGGCACGGCACGGTCCCGTCCCGCCTCCACCACGGCTCGGGCCAGGGGATGCTCGGCGTCGAGCAAACGGCGCTGCCCATCCTCCGACTCCTCGACCAGCCAGAGTAGATAGCGGGGCCGATGGCTCACCCAGGCCGGAAGTTCCGCCTGGGCCAAGAGAGAAAGAATGGCTTCCCGATCAAACTGCAAGGTGAGCTGCCAGGGGCTCTGCGCCCCTCCGGGCGCATAGCTCGCGCTGCGATAGTACCGATCGGGGTTCCGGAGGGCCCCAGCGATGGAGGGGCGACTCGTCAGCCCCGGGGCCGGGGTCAGGCGCTTCAGAAGGGTTTCCAGGGCCGCGCGCTCCGCCAGCGTACGGGTGCGCGCGCCCTGATCCACTACGGGCACGGCCACCTCGAAGAGGGCCCCCGGCGACCCAAGCTCGGGCGCGGCCTGAACCCGGGGGCAAAGGCAGAGAAGGAGCAGGCAGCCCCCCAGCGCAAATGCGACGCGCGCCAAGGGAAACCCTTCCCAAAGGCAAGGGAGAAGCCCCTCGCGTGCGCCCCGCTCTGCTACCATGATGGCATCCTTTTGCCGGACCCCGCGCCGGCGCTGACCCCTAGTGTAAAGGGTCCTGCGCCTCAGCTCATGTAAATGGGAGACTCCCTTGGCCCGCGATAACACCCGGAACGACCACCCCGGCGGCCTCACCTACCGCGACGCGGGGGTCGACATTGATGCTGGCGCCGAATTAATCCGCCGCATCGGCCCCGCCGCCGCGCGTACCCGGCGCCCGGAAATGCTCGCTGGCCTTGGGGGCTTCGCGGCGCTCACCCGCCTACCCAAGGGCTATGAAAACCCGCTGCTGGTTACGGGTACCGATGGGGTGGGGACCAAGCTTCGCTTGGCCATGGACTACGATCGCCACGATCGCGTCGGCCAGGATTTGGTTGCTATGTGCGTCAACGACGTTCTCGTGACCGGCGGCGAACCCTTCCTGTTCCTTGACTACTTCGCCACGGGCAAGCTCCAGGTGGAACAAGCCGCCACGGTCATCGAGGGCATCGCGGCGGCCTGCGAGCTGGCCGGCTGTACCCTAGCCGGCGGCGAGACGGCAGAAATGCCCGGCTTCTACAGCGACGGTGACTACGACCTCGCCGGCTTCTGCGTGGGCATTGTGGAGGAAGCTAAGGTGATAACGGGCGCCGCCATCGCCCCGGGGCACCAGCTGCTGGCCCTGCCCTCGAGCGGGCCTCACTCCAACGGCTTTTCCTTGATTCGGCGTATTCTTGAGGCCAATCCGGGATGCCTCGACGCGGCCCCGGAGCGCGTCGCCGAGCTCCTCGAGCCCACGGCGATCTATGTCAAAACCATCCTCGGGCTGCTGAAGGCAGGCCACCCCATCGACGGCATGGCCCACATCACCGGCGGCGGCCTGCCAGAAAACCTTCCCAGGATGTTGCCCAAGGACAGCCCCGTGCCTCTGGCCCTGGCGGTGGATCTAGCGAGCTGGACCTGGCCCGAGCCCTTCCCCTGGCTCGCGGCGCTCGGGAACGTCGCGCCCCTGGAGATGATGAAAACCTTCAATTGCGGCGTCGGTTTTGTCCTCGCAGTGGCGTCCGATGCAACCGAGGGGGTTGAGGCGGCCCTGGCCACAGTGGGCCAGCCCTGCTGGCGCCTCGGCACCGTGGTCGATGGGCGCGAGGCGGTGACACCCGGCACGCTCCACATCACGGCGGAGGGTGAGGGCACCCTCGTCTAGGCGCTCAGCCGCTGTTCAGGGCCATGCTGGCCTCCTAGAGTCATCGTCCCGGGAGCCTTCCCCATGCCCCTACGCTGTCTTGTCCTGGCCTCGGGCCGAGGCACTAACTTTCAGGCCCTTCTTGAAGCCAGCGCCGGGCTCCAGGCCCCCTTCACCCTGCAGGCCCTCATCACGGACCGCACCCCCTGCGGTGCAGAGGCCCTCGCGGCGCGCTGGCAACTGCCCGCCGAGTGCTTGCCCTATCGCGACTTCTCCACTCGGACGGCCTTCGACGAGGCCCTGGCGCACCGCATTCGCGCCGCCGCCCCAGACCTCGTGCTCTGCGCAGGCTTCATGCGGGTGCTCGGCCCCGCCTTCTTCGAGGCCTGCCCGGCCCCGCTTCTGAACATCCACCCCTCGCTCCTGCCGGCGCACCGGGGGCTGCACACCCATCGCCAGGCCCTGGCCGCGGGAGACGCCTTTCACGGCGCGAGCGTTCATTGGGTGACGCCGGAGCTCGACGGCGGGCCCCTTCTCGCCCAGGCGCGCCTCGCCGTGGCACCGGAGGACACGGAGGCGACCCTGGCCGCCAGGGTTCTCGAACTTGAGCACGCCCTCTACCCCCGGGCCCTGTCCTACCTCGCTGAAGCGGGGCGGGGCGCGCGCCCCTTGACCCTGGCCTGGGATGGGGAGGCCCTGGTCCCATGGCCCTAAGCCTTCGCGTCCTCGCCCTGCTGTGTGTTCTCAGCGGCGCCCTTCCAGGGCAGAGCGCTGAACTCACCCCCTTTCTTCATCATTACGAGGCCAGCTACGAAGGCTTGCCTTTTCATGCGCGGGGCACGCGGAGCCTCGCGCGCCGCAGCGATGGGCGCTTTCAATTTGAAACGACCCTGGGTGCCCTCTTTTTAGGGGTTGAGGAACAGGCGACCTTTGAGCTGGATCGCGCGGGAATACCCCGACCTCTTTACTACGTCACCCGGCAGCAGGGCCTGGGGCGGCAGCGAGAGCGACGGCTCATCTTTGACTGGGAACGGCGGCGCCTCACGCGCACCGGCGATAAGCCCCGGGAGGACCCCCTCACCCCAGGCACCTTCGACCCCCTCAGTTGGCAGCTGGCCTTAAAGCAGCGCCTTCTGGCGGGCTGGCCCGCCCGGAACACGGAGCTGAGCCTCACCATGACCGACGGCGGGGACCCCACACAGATGCGCTGGCGCGTGCTCGGCCCCGAGGCCCTCCCCCCAGGGGAAGCGGGCGCTGACCCCGGAGAACGAGCCCTGGCCCTCGAGCGTCAGTTCGAGGCGGGCAGTGAAGAGCGCATGAAGCTGTGGTTCGCCGAAGCGGACGGCGCCCTGCTCCGGCTGGAGCATCGGGAAAACGGTCGCCTCCTGACGATTTGGCTGACGGCCCGGGGCGACGCCCCGACCCCCTAGGTGCGCGGCAAGGTGACGCCGCGCTGCCCCTGATACTTGCCCCCCCGATCCCCGTAGGTGGTATCGCATTGCTCGTCGGACTCGAAGAAGAGCATCTGCGCGACCCCTTCCCCGGCGTAAATCTTCGCCGGCAGGTTCGTGGTGTTGGAAAACTCCAGGGTGACGTGCCCTTCCCAGGCCGGCTCGAGGGGCGTCACGTTAACGATGATGCCGCAGCGCGCATAGGTGGATTTGCCCACGCAAATCACCAGCACGTTGGAGGGGATGCGGAAATATTCGACGGTTCGCGCCAAGGCAAAGCTGTTGGGCGGAATCACGCACACCGGGCCCGTGACATCGACAAAGCTTCGAGCATCGAAGTTCTTCGGGTCCACGGTAGCGGAGTGAATGTTCGTGAACACCTTGAATTCATCGGCGCAGCGAACGTCGTAGCCGTAGCTGGAGGTGCCGTAGGAAATGAGCCGATCGCCGCTGGCTCCTTCCCGCACCTGGCCCGGCACGAAGGGCTCGATCATGCCCTGCTCTTCCGCCATGCGACGGATCCAACGGTCTGCTTTGATACTCATGGGGCGCGCTCCCGCACGGCTTAGTCGTCAAGAATGGTGATTAGAGGTGCCTCCGCGGCCCCGCTGCGGCAGGCGAGGCGGGCCGCTAGACTCCGGGCCAGATCGCGATAGAGAAGCGCTTCGGGGCTTTCCGGGTTCGCCGCCACCGTGGGGCAGCCGCTGTCCGCATCCTCCCGAATGGCCAGGGCCAGGGGCAGGGCCCCGAGCATAGGGACTTCGTAATGTTCTGCAATACGCAGGCCGCCCCCGCTACCAAAGATGGGTTCCGCATACCCACAGGCGCTGCAGATATGGATGCTCATGTTCTCCACAATTCCCAGCACGGGAACCTCCACGCGGCGGAACATCTCTATGCCCTTCCGCGCATCCAAGAGGGCTAAGTCCTGCGGGGTCGTTACCACCACGGCGCCGGCGAGGGGCACCTGCTGGGAGAGCGTTAGGGCAATGTCCCCCGTGCCCGGCGGCATATCCACAATGAGGTAGTCCAGCGCGGGCCAGCGCGTTTGCGTGAGCATCTGCTGGAGCGCGCCGCTCGCCATGGGCCCACGCCACACCATGGGGGTGCGATCGGTGGTCAACAGGGCCATGGACATGAGGGGGAGGCCGTGAGCGGTGACGGGTACGAAGGTGTTTTCGTTTAGCACCTCAGGGCGCGTGCCGTCTTCGACCCCCAGCAGCAAGCCGAGGGAGGGACCGTAGATATCGGCATCGAGCATGCCGACCCGGGCACCTTCGGCCTGAAGGGCTAGGGCTAGGTTCACGGCGGTGGTGGACTTCCCTACCCCACCCTTTCCCGAAGCCACGGCGATGATATTGGCAATGCTCTGAAGCGGCGCCAGCTGGCCCTGGGGCTGCTGGGGCTCGATGCGCCAGTCGAGGGTGAGCTGGAGCTGCTCCGGGGCCACCACCGAGGCCAGGGCCTCGCGCAGGGTTCGCTGCCAGTAGGCGAGCGCCCCCGCCAAGGGATAGGAAAAGGTCAGATGCACGCGCACCGCGGGGCCGTTCTCTAAGGTGAGGGGCGTGATCCCGCTTAGGGTGGTGTGGGTGAGGAGGGGCGCTTCCGTCAGGGGATCAACCACCTGCGCCAAGCAGGCGTGCACCTGTTGCTCGTCCACCAAGGCCATGGCCTGCTCCTTCACCGCACAAAGCGGGGCAGTATAGGCTGCGGCGGCCCCGCCAGCGAGGGGCTCAGGGTGCAATGGCCATCGCCCCTAGGTATGCTCTCGCGCCAGTCCCCTGCTTGGAGTATGACCGCGCCATGGCCGCCGCGCCCCGTACCCTATTTGTCACCAGTGCCCTGCCCTACGCGAGTGGCGACATCCACTTCGGGCACCTGCTGGAGCACATCCAAACCGATATCTGGGTGCGCTTTCAAAAGCTGAAGGGGCATCGGGTGATCTACTGCTGCGCCGACGACAGCCATGGCACGCCCATGATGCTCACCGCGGAGCGGCTCGGGGAACCGGCGGAGGCCCTGGTGGAGCGCTACCGCGCCGCCCACGCGGAGGACCTCGCGGCTTTTCACGTCGACCACGACATCTACTTCACTACCCACAGCGACGAAAACCGCGCCTGCGCGGAGCTGATTTTCGAGCGTTGCCGCGAAGCCGGGCTGATCTTCACCCGGGAGGTCTCCCAGTATTTTGATCCCGCCAAGGGCATGTTCCTCGCCGACCGCTTCCTTAAGGGCACCTGCCCCCGCTGCGGCGCCGAGGACCAGTACGGCGATAACTGCGAAAAATGTGGGGCCACCTACGAAGCCACGGAGCTGAAGAACCCTCGCTCGACCCTCTCCGAGGCCACCCCCGAACTCCGAAGCTCCGAACACTACTTCTTCGACCTTGGAAAGCAGCAGGCCTTTCTGGAAGGCTGGACTCAAAAGGGGACGCTTCAGCCCGAGGTCGCCAACAAGATTAAGGAGTGGCTTGGGGCCGGCCTACGCGCCTGGGACATCAGCCGGGACGCGCCCTACTTCGGCTTCCAAATCCCTGGCAGCGACAACAAGTACTTCTACGTTTGGCTCGACGCCCCCATTGGCTACATGGCTGCGCTCAAGAAGCTGGTGGCCGAGGGTCGTAGCCAAGGCGTGAGCTTTGAAGACATTTGGGCCGCTGACAGCACCGCTGAAGTGCACCACTTCATCGGCAAGGACATCGTGAACTTTCACACCCTGTTCTGGCCCGCCATGCTCGAGGGCGCGGGCTTCCGCACCCCCACGCGCATTCACACCCACGGCTTCCTGACCGTGGACGGCACTAAAATGTCCAAGAGCCGGGGCACCTTCATCAACGCCAGCACCTATCGGGAACACCTCGATCCGGAATACCTGCGCTACTACTTTGCCGCGAAGCTCGGGCCGAACACGGATGATATCGACCTATCCCTTGATGACTTCGTGGCCCGGGTCAACGCCGACCTCGTCGGCAAGGTGGTCAATATCGCCTCCCGCTGCGCGGGCTTCCTTCACAAGCAACATGGCGGACGCCTTGGGGCGAAGATCGCCGATGAAGCCCTTTGGGCCGAAGCCCAGGCCGCCCTCGACCCCATCGGAGAGGCCTTTAACAGCGGCGAATACGCCAAGGCCGTGCGCCTCATCATGGCCCTCGCGGATCGAGCCAACCAATATATCGATGCGGAAAAACCCTGGGTGCTGGCCAAGGATCCGGAACAGACCCAAGCGGTGCAGGACGTCTGCACCCTCGGCCTCAATCTCTTCCGGGTGCTGATGACCGCCCTGAAGCCCGTGCTACCCAAAATGGCTGAGGCTGCGGAAGCCTTCCTGGCGATTGAGCCCCTGGCCTGGGAAGACGGCCAGCGCTGGCTGGGAGACCACCCCATCAATCCCTTTAAGGCCCTGAAGACACGCCTCGAGCGCAAGGCCGTGGACGCCATGGTGGAGGCCAGCAAGCCGGCCCCCGCCCCGGAAGCGAAGGCCCCCGGGAAAAAGGCGCCCCCGGCGCCCGCCGCGGCGCAGGAAGGCGCCGATGGCTTCATCACCATTGATCAGTTCGCAGCGCTGGATCTGCGCGCCGCCAAGGTACTCAAGGCGGAAACGGTGGACGGCGCCGATAAGCTCCTACGTCTGACCCTCGACGTCGGCCCCCTCGGCGAGCGCCAGGTGCTCTCGGGCATTCGCGCCGCCTACGAGCCCGAGACCCTTGAGGGGCGCTTTGTGGTGCTGCTGGCGAACCTCGCGCCCCGGAAGATGCGCTTTGGCGTTTCCGAAGGCATGGTGCTGGCCGCGGGCCCCGGGGGCAAAGACATCTTTGTCCTGAGCCCTGACAGCGGCGCCACCCCTGGCATGGAGATCTCCTAGGTCCCATGAGCGAGCCCCTGCTCTCCGCCCTCGCCGAGACCCCCTGGCTCGCGGTGCAGGGGAGCGCCCTGCTCCTCCTCCTCACCTTGCCGGCGGCCCCCCGAGACGCCGTGTCCCTGGCGCGCCCCGTGGCGCTAGCATTAATGCTGGCGGGACTCGCTGGGCGCGCCCTTGCGGGCCTAGGCCTGGGGACGCAGCCAAGCGCTGCCGTGGTGCTGCCGCTCCTGGCGGGGCTGGCGGGGGCTCTCGCCCTGAAGCTTTCCAAACCCCTGGATGCCGCCGCGCCCCTTCAGCCCCTGATCGTACTTTCCCCGGCGCTGATGCTCTGGGCCTTCGCCGGCACCACGCCCACCACCTCCTTGGGAACGCTGCTCGCCCTACCCCTGCTCCTCGGCGCAAGCCTACCGGTGTTTTCCGCGCTTTTTGCCCGCCTCGAAGGCAGCGGGGCGCCCTCCGTCGCCCCTCGCCTTTGGGCCCTGGCGATCCTCGCCCTCGCCCTCCAGGGGGTAACGGCGTGACCAGCCTTACCACGGGCCTTGCCCTGGTGCTGCTCGGCCTCGCCGGACTTTTCGCGCTGGCCCGAGGGGAAAAGCGGCGGAGAGCCGGGGAGGCCAAGATTCTGGAAGCCGAGGTTCACGCCCTCCTTCCCCAAACCCAGTGTGGCCACTGCGGCTATGCCGGCTGCCGTCCCTATGCCAAAGCCGTGGTGGACGGTGCGCCGGCCACGCTCTGCGCCCCGGGGGGCCAGAACGGCGCGGACCAGCTCGCCCGGGTGCTCGGGCGCCCCTCCGCACCCCTGGAGGCTCCCAACCCCTCGCCTGTCGTTGCGGTGATTCGGGAAGAAGAATGCATCGGCTGCACGAAATGCATCCAAGCCTGCCCCGTGGACGCCATCCTTGGAGCGGCCCAGCGCATGCACAGCGTGGTGGAGAGCTGGTGCACAGGCTGCGATCTTTGCGTGGCCCCTTGTCCCGTGGACTGCATTGACCTGATCCCGCGGAGCGCAGCACAGTGATGCCCTGCATTCACTGTGGCGCCTGCGTGCCCGTGTGCCCCAAGGGGCTATGGCCAAATCAGCTTTACCAAGCGCTGGCTCAGGGGGACCTCGCCCGGGCAGAGGCCCTCGGCCTTGCTCGCTGTGGCGCTTGCCGGGCCTGCCAGGACCACTGCCCGAGCGCCCTACCCCTGACGGCACGCTTTCGCGAAGGGCAGCAGCAAGTGCTGCGCTGGACCGAGGCGAAGACCCGCGCTGCGGAAGACGCGCAGCAAGCGGCGGAACGCTATGAAGCCCGGGAAGCACGGCTTCAGGCGGCGGAAGCCGAGGCCCTCGAAGCAAAGCGTCAGCGCCGGGCCGAAGCCAAACGACGGGCCGAGGCCAAGCGGCCCGCCGAAGGCGGCACCGATGCACGGCGCGATGCGCAGCGCGCCGCCCTTCAGCGGGCCATGGAAAAGGCTCGGGCAGCGGGGCGCGAGGAAGACCTGGCTCGGCTCACCGCCGCCCTCGCCGCCCTCGGAGACGGCCCATGAGTCGCGCTTCCGTGCCCAAGCTCATGCTGTTCGTGCTCCTGACCACGATTCCCGCGGCAATCCTACGCCTGACCCAGGAGAGTCCAGCCCTAGGCCTTCAGCTCCTCGCGGGCCCCATGGGCGCCCTGGCCGGGGAAGCCCTTCTGCGGCGCAGCGCAGCAAGCCTTAGGGACGGCAGCGCCCTTTTGACCGGGTGGCTGCTCGCCCTCGCCTTACCGGCCAGTGCCGGCGCCGCCCTCACGGCCTTCGGCGGCGCCCTCGCCATCGCCCTCGGCAAAGCCCCCTTCGGCGGGCTCGGACGCAATCCCTTTAACCCTGCGATGGTGGGCTACGCGGCGATTCTCGTGCTCTTCCCCCTTGCCTCCGTGGATGGGATGAGTGGCGCCACGCCCCTGGCCGCCCTCGCCAGCCGCGAGGGCCTGACCCTTTCCGAGTGGGTAAAGGCCCAGCCCGGGCCCTGGGGCACGGGGCCAGGCCTGGCCCTATCCCTGGCCTTCCTCGCCGGCGGCGCAGCGCTGCTGCTTCGTCGCGCCATCCCCTGGCACGCCCCCGCGGGCTTCCTCCTAGGCCTCCTTGGGGCCGCGGTGCTGGCCTACGACGGCGGGGGTTCCTCCAGCGCTGGCCACCCGCTTTTCCACCTCTTCTCCGGAAGCGCCTTGTTCGCAGCCTTTTTCATCATCACGGACCCGGTGAGTGGGGCCCATACGCCTCCCGGGCGCCTGGCCATGGGCGTGCTCGCCGGCGCCCTCACCGTGCTCTTCCGAAGCCAGGGCCCCTTTCCCGATGGCGTAGCCTTCGCTGTCCTCCTCGCAAACGGCGCCGGGCCTGCTCTCGACGCCCTGGCGGAAGGGAGGCGCCAATCTCGTGCCTAAGTCCACGGTCCTACTGCTCATGCTCCTGCTGTTCGGGAGCGTCCTCGCCCTGGAGAGCCTTGGGCAAGGTACGGCAGCCTCCCGCGAGGCCTGGGCGCACTGGCGTGACGATGCGCCCCTGCGGGCCCTCGCCGGCACCGACGCCCTTACGCCCGTGACCCTTAAGGCGCCTGGGGAGCGCGCCGCGGCCCTCCGCTGCGCCCCCACCCCGGCGCTCCTGATCACCACGCAGGGAGAAGGCTGGGGCGGGCCCTTTACCCTGCTATCGCGCTTTGAGGGCAAGCCCGGAGGGGAAGCCCACCGCGTGCTAAGGCACGAAGAAACCCCCCGCTATGGCGGGCGCTACCTCAGCCTCCGAAACGGTCCTACGGGCCTTGATGGCTGGACCGGGGCGACCGTCACCGCCCGCGCCCTGCGGGCTGCGCAGAACCAGGCCAACGCCCTTTTTCAGAATCAAGGCGCCGCCCTATTCACTCGCTGCGAGGCTAGCCGGTAATGCTGAACGCCCCCGTGCCTCATGCGCTCTTTTGGCTGCCCCCCCTGCTGCTGGGCAGCGCCCGGCTCCTCGACGCCGTGGTGCTCAGCCTGCTCCTGGGCCTCCTGCTCGGGATCCTTGCGCCGCTGCATCGTCGCCTGGGCCCGGGGCTAGCCCCGGCCATCGCCCTGATGACCCTAGGCACCGCTGCGGGGGGCCTTGCCCAGCTCGGCGCCGAAGCCCTCGGGCTCTTTCCCCTGCCCCCGGCCCTTCTCCTCCTGGGGGCCCTCAGCGCAAGCCTCCTGGCCTTTCCTGGGGAAGCACGGGTGCCGATGTTCAACCGCGCAGCCATCTCCTGGCTCATCGCCTGGAGCGCCCTCGCCGCACTGCGCGAAGGCTTAGGGGCAGGCACGCTTGGGGCCGGCTTGCCCCTCGGCCCCCTCTGGGAAAGCGACGCCCCGCCCCTCCTGCCCTTTCTTCAGAGCAGCGCCGGGGCGCTCGTGAGCCTTGCGCTCCTGGCGAGCTTCGGCGTCCGCCCAGGGGCAAACTCTCCCCCTTCCCAAGAGGCCCTGGCGGAGCAGGTCGCCGCCCGACGGGTTCGAGTCACAGGACCGGTGAAATGAATAAAGCCAAGCGTGAAGCCATCTTTGCTCGGCTCCAGGAGGCCATTCCCGAGCCCACCACGGAGCTTCTCTACGACACCCCCTTCCAACTACTGATCGCCGTAATTTTGTCCGCCCAGGCCACGGACGTGAGCGTGAACAAGGGCACGCGCACCCTATTCCCGGAGGCCCCCGATGCCGCAGCCATGGCAAAGCTCGGCATCGCGGGGGTGAGCCGCCATATTCGGCACATTGGGCTCTTCAACAGTAAGGCCAAGAACGTAGTGGCGACCTGCGAGATCCTTCTGAGGGACTACGGGGGCGAGGTGCCCCGGGATCGTAAGGCCCTGGAAGCGCTCCCCGGGG
>Ga0255778_10002117_pt1 | contig 17388 bp, 15 predicted proteins | sample 071ome_31_FD_179976 | JGI IMG/M metagenome (GOLD analysis project Ga0255778, IMG submission 179976) | Coastal salt marsh microbial communities from the Groves Creek Marsh, Skidaway Island, Georgia - 071405CT metaG (version 2) | ecosystem: Environmental > Aquatic > Marine > Intertidal zone >...
GTCGGGTGGGTGTCGTTCATTTGAACGCACACCTTTTCCGGCAACTTGTTCCAATCCGTGTTTCCTCGCTCCTTGAATCTCGCCAAGATGTCTTGAACAGACGCCGAGCACAACATGTATTGCTGCGACAAGCGCAAGGCTTTACCTTCCTTGGTAGCATCACCCGGGTACAACACCGCCATCATTTGTTGCGCCAAGTTGGTCGGGCCCATGGCGGCTTCGTAGTCGGAGTTGTTGAACGCCGTCAAGTTGAAGTCCTTGACAATCGGTTGCGCGTCCCACAAACGCAAAGAGATGCAGTTCTTCGTGTTGTAACCTGGAATCGGGGTATCGTACGCGACCGCGGCAACTTGCTGCCCCGGCACCCACTCGCCTTTGCTGTTAACTTCCCCGTAGAAAGAAATCGGGTAGGAGATTTGCGGTCTCGGGATTTCCCACGGGTTGCCTCTGACCAACCAGTCGTCCGCGAATTCGTTTTGTTGCCCGGTCGTTTGATCGATGCCTTGCTTGAACAAACCGTACTTGTATCTCATGCCGTAGCCCCACGCCGGCAAGGACAAAGTCGCGATGGAATCCAAAAAGCACGCGGCTAATCGACCCAAACCGCCGTTACCGAGACCCATGTTCTTTTCCTCCTCGGCCAAAGATTCCAAGGAGTAACCCAACGATCTCAAAGCGTCGGAGTACGCGCCCGTCAACTTCATGTTTCCAATGGCGTTGGTCAACGCTCTGCCTTGCAAAAACTCCATGGAAATGTAGTACGCTTGCTTCGGGTTTTCCTTGTGGAAGTGCGCGTAGGTATCGTTCCATCTTTCGACGAGCTGTTCGCGAGCGGCTTGCGCCGTCGCTTGGTACATGTCCTCGTTATCGAAATACGTCGGAATAGCTGGAATAGTCCCCGTCGCGATTTGTCTTTGGATGGACTTCTTGATCCCTTCCGCATCTTTCGGGATCTCGATGGCTTTTTCCGCTTCTTCGAAAACCGAGGCGGCGTTGATTTTTTGTTCTGTGTGTATATTTTTTTTTGAAGCGGTGAAAGAGAAAAAAAGTCAGGTAATCACTCTCTTCTCGTCTTTCGACTTTTGTTGTTGTTGTTGTTGCGCGCACGGAAACCTCACGACCGCCGAAGAGAGAGAAAAAGAAAAGGCGTTGCATCGGCGCTTTTTGTTTTCGACCAATTCATACGATTATTCACTGATGAGATCGATCATCGACGCCGTGCGAGAGAAAGAGAGAGAGTGCGCACTAATCTAATCTTTTCTTTTCTCGATCGGTCACTTACGGAAGAAAAGAGGCGCCGTCTCTCCATCACGAAATCGCTTTTTTTATCTCTCTCTCATCGAAAGGTAAAAATAGCAGAGATCGGTAAAGATCGAGATCGAGAAAACAAAAGTCATCGTCATCTCTCTCTTTCATCGTCGATGCATCTCTCCCCGATCGACGATATCACTCTTACTCTCTGAACATCTCGAACAACGCGCGGCGCTCGCGCCAAAAACCCACACACATTTTTTCAAAAAAAAGGCTAGAAGAAAGAAAAAAAAGATTACGCACCTTTCATCGCTCGGACTTTAACCGTCGTCGATCGAACGGAAGAGGAAGATCTCGTGGTCGATCGAACAACGGCGGGAGAAGAACCGATCGCGGTGGATCGCGCTTGCGCGGAGGAGATCATTTTTTTTCTCTCGTGTCGGACACAAAAAAAGAAGCGCGCTTGCGCGTGGAGAATATGAAGAGAGTTTGTTTCAACAACTGCGAAAAAGAGAGAGAGAATGAGAGAGAAACGTCGGTTAATACTAGTGGTTTTCTCTCTTTTCTTCTCTTTCCAGAGACCACACGTTTTTTTTTTCTGCTTTTTTTCGACTGCGGTGGGGGGTGAATAACGAAAGAGAAATGTGTATATGTTGTGGACGTTTTGTGTTTTGTGCGAGTTGTTCTTTTTTTGTAAAGTGTGTGTCCATTTCTGGCACCCTCATCAATCCATGTATGTACCATCATCATCGCGGTATGCGCAAGGTACGTACATTTCAAAAATTCAAAAAAAGCGTGGTGCTTTTTTACGGTGTTTCTCTCTTTATTTACAAAAACAAATCCATCCACACAAACAACAGACGCGCGCTCTCTGCTGTTGTTGGGAAATAGAAGAAGAAGAAGAAGAAGAAGAAGAAGAAGAAGAACTTTACGCGCACACAGAAGAATAGAAAGAGTGAATAATAACAACGCAAGGCATAAAAAAAAGATGAACTCTCCGCAGCGCAAGATATTGAGAAAACGAACGAAAGAGCTCGAAAACATTTCAAACAAGAAAGATTTACACTCGTTTCACTCGAGCTTACTGAAACAGTTGGAGGTAAAAACGGTGATCAAAGAAAACCACGAGAGAGCGGTGGAGGAGATTCGATTTAACTTCACCAAGAGTTTCTCGAAATGTTCGAATTTGTTCGCCTCGGTCGGGGCGGATATGTTGACGGTGTACGACGACAATCACTTCGGGGATCACGTGGCTTTGGTGTGTCAGTTTAAAAATACGGAGAACGTCAAGGCGGAGACGAAAGGTGGACCTTTGTATTGCTTATCGTGGGTGGACGCGAAGAAAAGCGAGCACGAGCAAGGCGACGCGTTGGTTGCCGTCGCCGGGGAAGATATGGTGGTTTCGATCGTTTCCATCAGCGAGTCCGCCGTCGTTCAGATTTTAAGAGGCGGACACGAGAAAGCGCCGATAACCGGTCTGGCGACGAATAAAAAGTTGAGCGATGTCGTCGTGTCGTTGTCGGAAGACGAGCAGAAGATTTGCATGTGGAGTTTGAAGGAAAACAGAGTGGTTGCGGAAATCTTAAACGTTGGAATTGGGTGTAAAACGATGACGTTGTTGGAAGACGGGAGCTTGGTGTGCGGGTTTACCACCGGCGCCATAGCGAAGAGGTTCACAAACTTTTGTTCCTTCGTCGTTGAAGAAGGCAGCGGCGGCAACGGTGGAGAGAAGAAGTATCCGAAGAAGATCAACTCCGTGGACGCCTCGAAAGATTCAAAGTGTTACTCGGCGGTGAATTTTGGTTTTGGCCAAGCGTCCGCGAAATCTAAAGGCGGAGATAAATCCATCGGCATAGATTGCATCCAAAGCTTCGAGGAAGACGTCGAAGAAGAGACTTTAGCAGCGGAAGACGATAACAAAAACAAGAAACAGAAGAAAACGACGGACAACAACATTAACAACAAAAAGAAGAAAGATCAGCACGGCGACAAAATGAACGCGTCACAAAAGCGAAGACGGATTCTCGTCGCGAAAACCGCGGACTCCGAGGTTTCCGTGGTTGATTTTTCCAACGGATTCGAGAAAGAAACAAAGATTGAAACGACGTTTCGCGTGGAAAACGCAAAATCCAACGTTCCCGCGCCGACGTCTAAAACGAACGGTAAAAGGACCGTTTCGTTTGGTTTATCCCACGACGGCACGTTCCTCGCCTGCGGTAACGGTACCAGAGATGGAATCGTCTACGTCTACGATTTAAACGTCGGCGACGAGAAATCCAGCGGAGACGGTCTCGGCGACGCTCGAAAACCTTCGGCGACGCTCGCCGCGAAACTCCTCCCTCACGAGCGTCACTCGGGCACCATGCTCGACGTCGTCCGATCGTGCGCGATCGCCAAAGACTGTCGACACGTGTTGGGCACGACCGACGCGAACGACGGCACCAACAGAGCCGGCATCGTTTTCCGATACGAAATCATCCCGGAACAACCTAAGGAATACGAACCGCCGATGAAAAACGTTGATGATGCGGTGGGAGAAGGGGTAGTTACTGCTAATGCTGCTGCCGTAGATAAGGAAAACGCTTAAAATCGCGCGTCTTGTTCTTCTCATCTCATATTTTTCTATTTTTATAAAATTTTCACTTCAAAGTACGCACAATTCACTCCTCCATCCACACCATACGCGTCAAACCACACTCTTTTTCTCGGACACACTAACACACACACACAGAGAGAGAGAGAGAGAGAAAAAAGAAACGAGCTATCTCCGTCGCGACATGTCGTCCGAAGAAGAAAACGCCGCCACCGCCGCTGCCATCTCTAAAGAAGAGAAGAGAAGGAAAAGAAAATCCCGCTGGGAACAACACGCAGAAGAAGAAGAAGAAAGAAACGATAAAGAAGAATTCGATGCGGGGAAGAAGAAGAGAGGAAACGCGTTTCCACCTCCACCACCACCGACGACGACGACGACGAATACTACTAATACTACTCCTGGCATCGGGCTACCGCCCGGTATGGGCATAATATCCGCTACTTCGACACACCCCAACAACAACAACGAAATAACAACCGCTGCGACGACGACGACAAATATTTCTCTGGACTTGGACCCGACGAAAATCTTCAAGCATTTGGCCGCGAAGGGGTTCGCCGGAGCCGGAGGCGGAACTGGAACGGGGGGGAGCGGGAACGATGTGGTGTTGAACGGATTGAAGCGAGAGCCGCACGAAAATCCCGTCGTCGAAGATCACTATAAAAGGTTTTACGATTTATCCGGGAAGTTGCAGCGACGCGAGTTTACGGATCCTCGACCGGAGCGAGAGAGAAGTCCGAGTCCTCCTCCGAAATACGATAAAGTGACCGGGTTCAAAATCAACAGTCGCGAGTTGCGAATGAGAGACAAAATACGGAAAGAAAGGAATCGAGTGTGCGAATTTTTACTGAAGAACGATCCGGAAAATTTCACGGCGCCGCACGATTATCGCCCGGAAAAGAAGACGAGGAAGTTGTTCGTTCCGGAGAAGGAGTATCCGGGGTATAACTTTGTCGGTTTGATCATCGGGCCGAGAGGGAACACGCAGAAAAGATTACAAAGAGAGACAAACACGAGGATTGTTTTGAGAGGGAAAGGATGCGTTAAAGGGAACGCGAATAGAGACAGCCGAACGGATTACAAGGAGGACGAGCCATTGCACGTGGTCATTGAAGGCGACACGGACGAGGCGGTGGAAATGGCGGCAGAAATGGTGCAAAAGATTTTAACGCCCATCGACGAAGGGTACAATCACCACAAACGAGCGCAACTGAAAGAGTTGGCGATGATTAACGGCACGTTTCAAGATCGACCGGAGTATTGTTTGATTTGCGGAGGTATGGGTCACAGCGGCATGCATTGTCCAGAAAATGAAAACAACAAAGCGGTTGGATTTAAAGCTGGGGTGGTGTGCGCGATTTGCGGCGACGGCGGGCACCCCACCGGCGATTGCCCGATGAAAGGGAAAGCTGGTTCCGCGAATGCTACTGGTGGTGGTGGTACTGATAAAATTCCACAAGAGTTGACGAAGGAATATCAAAATTTCCTTTCGGAAATCGGCGTGGATGATCCGTCCGCCGTCGGCGCCAATCAAGAAAAAAGTGGGAAAAAGACCGTCCAATCCGGTTTACCGCCGCCGCCGGTGTACGTGAAAGACAAGAAAATGACTAGTGGATTACCGCCACCACCGAATAGAGACGATGACAACAGTAACGCGCACTATCAGGCTCCTCGGTTTGGAGTAGGTGCAGGATACGGCGGCCCACCTCCGATGAACATGATGATGCAACAACAACAACAACAACAGTTCAGAGGAGCCGGTCCGGCGTTTCTCGGTGGCATCATGCCGCCTTTAGGCACGGGCATACCACCACCACCACCACCACCCATTGGATCAACGACGACGACGACGACGACGACCGTGAACGTCCCACCCCCGCCCCCATCAGACGGAAGCGCGGGCGTTCCGCCCCCAATCCCCGACGCACCGGCGGGTTACATACCTCCTCCTCCGCCGCCTATGCCGGTAGAAGAGGGCGAGTTAGGGGTCGTGCCCCCTCCTCCTCCTCCTCCTCCTGAAGGCGCGTATTAGAATATATAGAAGATGAGCGATTCATTTAGAGCATAGTTGATTTGTGAATAGTATAACATACCATCACCAAAAACACCATCGTGCGCGCGCGTGGTTGCGCTCAAATTTTTGGTTTTTTCTTCTCCCGACGGCGCTCTTTTCTTCCTTTCTTTAGATAACGTCATGGAAAATTCCTTCCTCATTGTTGAACGACATAAAAAGAACACACGCGGAGAGAAAAAAGCGTTCGATAAAATAAACATGGACACCGTCGTCTCATCCATGGGCCCGGGTGAAATTGCCGTCGTCGCCATCGGGTGCGGCTTGGGTGCTTTACTCGTTGGTTCCGTAGGTGCGCCTTTTTCTTCAAATTTTTTAAAAACTCCGTAAACTTTCACACGTGTTTTGGTTTTGGAGAAATGGAAGTAACGAACTCTTCATCATCTCTCTCTCTCTCTCTCTCTCTCTCCTTCTCTCGCGTACAAAAAAAACAGGTATTGGTGGCGTTGTCATGACTCCATCTCTGTTAGTCGCCGGCGTGGAAGCGAAATTGGCCATCGTGTCCTTATTCGTCGCGTTTACACCGACCGTGTACGCGCGAGTGTACCTTTTGCACAAATACACGAGGTGTGTGCCGTGGAAGTGTGGTTTCGTCGTCGGGTTCGGGAGCGCTTTGGGATCTACCTTGTCCGGCGCACTTTTACTAGACTCGGCTCCGAGAGGCGTGCTGACATATTTGATTGCCGCGATTAGTTTATTAGCTGGTTTTAGAGATTTGAGAGGTTTGTACCTTTTGCACGCGGCCAAGAAGAAACGCGCGTTGGAGGAAGTAGAGATGTCAGCGGCTGCTGTAGAATCGCCACCGGGAGAAGGTGACGAGCAGAATCAACAACGAGAAGTAGCAGCAGTAGTAGATAAAGACGCATACGAAAATATGACTGCTCTCGAGCAGTGGTCGGAACCCACGCATAAAGATTTAGTCATTTTGTTCATCATCGGCGTGTTAGTAGGTCTAATCAGCGTTTTAACCGGCACCGGTGGACCGATAACGTTCTTACCCATGGTTATCGTGTGGAAGGGCGACATTGTTCATCGTAAAGTCTTGATCGCTTTAAGTGCAGTCATGAGCGCTGCGCTGGGTACGGGTGCAATTATCAGCACGTTAGCGAGTGGTATCGATAAACCCGACGGTGGTTTATGTTTGTTGATCACCAGTTTTGCGATGATTGGAGTATGCATTGGCGTGAGACTGTTAGAGTTTATAAGGCGAGAAACGTTACAGCTTGGGATGGGATTTTTGTTGCTTGCGATTGGCGGCTTCATACTGCATCAAGCAATCACTAAGTATTGAGGATTTGATAGAGAAGCACTGTTAATCTACTAAAAATATATAAATTACAGGCCTATTGCGACCACGCGCAAAATTTTCCTTCGCAAACTCGAATGAAATTTTTGCCTTTGTGTTTCTTGGGGAGAAAGCGAGCGCGAAACGGAATCGCCGTATCGTCGTCGATTTGATACATACGTAATCGCTCTTCTTTTCCCTCTCGCTGCGGCTTACTATTTCTACTGCTGTTGTTCTTGTTTTTAGCATTGCTGTTCTTCTCATCGCTGCCTATCGTCTTTTTCGATGCAAGAGGAAATTCTTGGATGACAATAGAATCTATGAAGGCGTTTTGTTGCTGCTGTTGTTGCTGTTGCGTGATGTTCGTCTGCGTACTCGTCGTGTACGACGGAAGAGGACTTTTCTTGCTAAAGAACATGACCGGGAATGCAATCGCGTCTTCGTTTGGCGACCAAATTTGTTTCAATCCACCATCGACTAACAAGACTTTTTCTTTAAATTGTCGAGAAGGGAAGAAATAACTGCCGATAGTGATCGTCGCGCAGTCTTCAACTCGGCCGTTTTCATCCACTTCAAGAGCACTGGCGCGATCATCTAGCAAACTGTTACAAATATCTTCCAACGGGAAATCTTCCTCTTTGTAAAAGAATGCTCCGGGTGGGTCCCAAGTGATCCATTGGTACACACAATAGGTGCTCGAGCCGCTAAAGACGGTGCACAAGCATATCAACAACCTATTGCCAGACTTTGACCATTTTAAAGCGACGACGTAATACAAAATCGGCTCTACGGTTGCATTAACCGGTTGGTCGCCTGCTAATCCTTGACCGTAAGCTTCGTACTTCATAAATTCCATGTTGTACTCGTCTCTGGTGCTAAATGTGCACGTGTTCAAATCAAGAATTTTCACCGCTGCACCGATTGGGCCGCCTTTCACTGGGTCCGTGCGTCTCAAGTAGACGGCATGTTCGTCCGACCACGCGATATGCTCGCCACCTGGTCTAGCAGCCAAAACGAACGGAACCATCACGTTCGGTTCAACAAACACAGAGGAAGGTTGAACTTCGCACACGATAAGCTTTTCAAACTTCAAAATATCTCTCTTGGCGCTTAGCTCGCGCTCTTTCGAAAGTTGGTCGAATGGTTGATTTTGCACGTGTCTGGCAATCACATCGTTGATGTATCTTTCCACGTTCAGAGGCTCTTCTTTTTCTTCTTTTTCTCTTCCATCGTCTTCGTCGTCGAGCAAATCTTTCCTAGAACCAATTTCAAGTTCCGCAACTGCGGTCGATTCTGAGGAAGAGGAAAAAGATGACGGCGGCGCCGGTACCAACATCATGTAGGTGATCGGAGGGAAGGAATCTGGTAACGTGAACGGAACCAGCCAATGTCCGCGCGATGAGGCATCCATCACCTGGTTTTGAACGCCTCGTTTGCCCGGAATCCAATGCGCGTTGTGCGTGATCGGAATATGCCCTCGGCCTATTTGCCAAAGCACATCCTTCTTTTTGCAAAATCGAGCTTTCGACTCCGGGCGCGCTCGAGGCACTCTCGTCGTTTCTTTCAGCTGCATTCTTTCTTGCTCGTACATTTGCTCAGAAGATAACGAAGAAAAGTTGTTATTCTGCGATGGTAGCTTTCTTCTGTCCGCATAGTCAGCTCCTCTTCTACCATGTTGACCTCCGTCGTGTTGATCGCTCAACAGACTACCCAAATTATCGTCATCGTTGAACTCTTCATTCTCGGAATCACTTAACATCGATATTCCTCTTTTTCTCTTCAAACGCAACCCGACCATGGGGTGTCGACACACTCGAACCAATCTTTGACCACTTTCTGTGACAAAAGAAGCCAACTTAGAGATAGCGGGAGCGATTGAATGATTTGCCACCGTCCAAACGAACTTTTTCGTTCGATTCCAAAATGGGTACTTGAGGAACCCAGAAATGACCTCGGCTTCGCGTTGTTCCCATGACTGAAGCATTCGCACGTGATCATTCATAAATTTCAATTCGTTTGCATCAACTTCATCGTCGTCGGATGCCATCATGTCTTCTCTCCGTTGTCCTTCTTCCAACATCGATTTTTTATGGGAATTGATGAGACGTTGTTGAAAAGATAATGGCACCTCTGTTGACGCGTCGCCATGGTGGTGATGATATTCACGACTGTCACTATGACACACGCCTGACTTGTCCTCAGGAAATAAAGATTCTTTTTCCTTTCCTCTTGAAATCGGAAGATTCGTCGCATTTTCAATGAAGCGCACCGCGCTCAACTTTTTGGAAACTCCAATTATGTCTCCTGAATTGTCCGGCGCAAAGGAGAAGTACATGCTCGCATCTTTCTGTTCAATCTTTTGCACAATCTCGCGGCCACCTGGATGAGACGCTCGAGGAAACTTTAAACCATTGTTCGCAAATCCATACAGAGAATTCATCGTTTGTACTAAATCAAGCATGGATAACGAGACGTCTCGCCCTTGTTGCTGTTGTTGTGGATGTTGATGCACCGCTTCGGCCTGAGGCATTGGAATTTGAATCCCCGGCACCTGAAAAGGAGGGTCAACCGCGTTGGGTTGCTGTTGTTGCTGATGCTGTCCAATTGTTTGAACGCCCACATTGATTTGATTCGGTGCCCCATTAAGGGCCTCTGTGACTGCCACTTGCGCGTTAACTTCCCCACCAACCTCAGCGAGTTCTGCAGCAGCATGTGGATTACCACCATTATTACCGCCATTGACGGTTGCCCCTACCGCCCCGCCTGGCGCAGACTGCGGTAATGGTGCTGGAACTGATGCAACTGCTTGATGTTGCGCTTGAACTTGCGGTACAACTGCTTTTTCCTTCGCTACAATGGCCAACTTTGTTCCGCACGGAGCAAACTGAATTCCGAACGGAACCATGGTCTTTGGTAAGACGATGAAATTAACGAGCGGTGGAGGTGAAGGCGGCAACTTGATCGTGACTTTCCACTTTCCCTTCCTCTCGTGAATCATCTTTCTCTTTTTCTTGGACGTATCGTTCTTGTCTCCCCTCTTCTTATTGATTTTCCTTCCCGGAGCTGTATGAAGCAAGAAGGAAGTGTGCTTTGTCGTTTTGCGCTTTTTCTTTAAGCTTGCCTCGTCATCAACATCATCTTCTTCTTCTTCTTCTTCTTCGGACTCGTAAATATCGAAGATTTTTTTGGACAAGGGAAACGCCGCTTCTTCTTCTTCTTCTTCTTCTTCATCCTTTTCAGAGTCGATGTTCATTTCTGCTTTGTGCTCCTCTCTGTCTCCGTCTGTTCTTTCAAAATCAGAATATTTTGACGCGCGCAACATGTCTCCGGCAAAGCTCCTCCTCTTCTCTAAGCTCTCTTTTTCTGTTTCGTCCACGATTTTCAACTTTCTTTTCTTCCCTCCGCTATCGCCGTCATCGTCCAAATCATCTTCTCTGGATAGCATCGCAATCGTGCTCAGATCGCATTTCATCTTTGCTCTCAAAAAGTCGCTCTCGTGCGGCGCTGCGCATAGCACCGAGTAACCTCTCACTGATTGCATCAGCACCGACAATAACTCACCGTTGTTCGACCACGTCAAACTCGTGAATGCGAATCGATTCATTGTTGTTTCGTGCAGCATTCGTATCCTTCCGCCGCCTTCTCGCGGGTCGCACGTGAATATAGACTTTTCGTGACACACGGCTAATCTATACTTCAAATGAGTCGATACCTGAGAAGTGGACGTGGACATCGATCGCGCCCATTCTCTTTCTCCTTCTTCTTCTCTTTCAAACGATGTCGACGCTTCTAACAACATTTGTCGTTGCGATTCTCTTCTCTCCTCGATTTCTTGCTCGCGCGCTCTTCTTGCGGAAAAAAGTATGCGTCTTCTCCAGGCATACAAATCTCGCCATCTGAAGATGGTTTCTTCCTTCTTCACTCGTTCGTCTTCTCCTTGTTTATTATCGGTGTGATCGTTATCAATCCTGTTTTTGTTTCTTCTTCTCCTCCTTCTCCAAGAACTCCCCTTTGTCAAATTTTCCTCGTCCTCGTGGCCGCTGAAGGATGCCGAAGCTCTCTGAAATTTGTTGAGTCTTCTCCTTCTTCTTCTGTTCATATCAGCGAACGATTCATTTAAACCAACGATTAAATCTTCTCTCACGCGTCCATTTCTCTCGTTGAAGCTAAACTTTTCTTCCTGTTTCACGCACAAACATTTCCATATTTTCTCATCCTCTTCGTCGTTTTCCACGAGCATTCGATGCAACTTTTTATTCGCGCAGGCGAATTTAAACACGTCCGCGCCGTTCGGCAAGAAGGAAACGACGTGCAACAAAGCATCCGCGGGTAAGATTTCATCTATGCTCTTCTTCACGCGGTCGTTGTCGTCGTCTTCTTCATCTTTTCCCCGTTTGTACGACGTCATCGTTTATATTCTAACTCGTGGTCTTCTGCGACTTTGCTCTAAAAATAATTATTTGGGCGTCGAAATGAAGAGAGAAAATGTGCGGAAAAAAGAGGAAGAAAGAAAGAAAAGCCTTGGGGGAACGCTTTTCGTCGCCGGCACCAAAGAGAGAGAGCACTCGAACGGCGGAGTCCCTCTTCTTCTCTCGTCTGTCTCTGTCGCTGTTGTTGTTGTCGTTGTTGTTGTTGTTTGCGAGAAAGGCGTGCGTGTGCTTTTTGTAACGAGAACTAGACAGACGTCTTTTTTTTTCGAGGAAGATGGTGTACGGAAATTTCATCCTTTTCAAAAAACCTTCTTTGATATTAAAATTTCGAGACGTTTAAGGACACGTCGTCGTCGTTTTCGTCGTTTCGTCGTCGTCGTCGATTCTCTCTAATCTCTTCGGTTCTCTTTTTCCCTTTTTCAATTTTTTTTTTCTCCTCCCGCCGACTCTGCTCTCTCTTCGCTTCGTCAATAAGTACACCACAAGTCACACGAAACACACGAAAACGATTTCGTCCATCATGACTGACGACGTTGCTTCACCACCACCACCACCACCACAACAACAACAACAACAACAACGGGTAGAAGGAGGAGGGGGAGGAGACGAAGGAAAAGCGTCGTCGTCGTCGTCGTTAAAACTGCACGATCGCAAACACAGAGAATTCATAAAAAACAGCAGTCGAGACACGGAAACGATAGAGTACGCGCTGACGGAACACTTACGGTTGAGTGGAATGTATTGGGGACTGACGGCGAACGCGTTGTTGTCGCGTGAAAAAGAAGAACAAAACGCGATAATGAGCAAAGAGGACGTCGTGAAATTCATAAACGAGTGTTACGACGAGAAATCGTCTCTGTTTGCCGGCGCACCCGGACACGACGGACACGTGTTGTACACTCTGAGCGCGATTCAGATTTTCGTGTTGTACGAGTGCGTTCGGGAACAGTTGAGCGAAGAGAGAGCGAAGAAGATATGCCGAGCGGTTTCAAAGTTACAAAATACAACAGACGGTAGTTTCACCGGGGACGAGTGGGGAGAAGTGGACACGAGATTTTCCTACTGCGCGTTTTCCGCGCTGAGCTTATTAGCGCACGGTATGGGAGAGGAATGTTTTCTCGATTTTGATCGGAACGATAACGTGGACAAAGACAACAACAAAAACGCGGCGTCGATGGAAGCGCTGGAAATAGACGAAGAGAAGAAAAAGAAGAAGAAGAAAGATAGTAGCGCTAATGATAAAGCTTTAGAAGTTATGCGCAAAATCGTAGACGTCGATAAAGGGTGCGAATTTATAATGAAATGTAGAAACTTCGACGGTGGCTTTGGGTCTACTCCGGGCGGCGAATCGCACGCCGGACAGATTTTCGTGTGCGTCGGCGCGTTGCAGATTTGCAACCAGTTAGATTTACTATACGCAACAGATGCCGACGAGGACAACAACAACAAAGAAGATGACGAAGAGAACGACAAATTAGCGTGGTGGTTAGCCGAACGCCAGGTAAAAGTTGGAGGTTTAAACGGACGACCGGAAAAGTTGCCGGACGTGTGTTACTCGTGGTGGGTGTTGTCCTCGTTAGCCGCGCTGAAGAAAAAACACTGGATCGATTTAGACAAGTTGAAAGCGTTTATATTGAGGTGTCAAGACGATATCAACGGAGGTATTTCCGATCGTCCAGACGATGAGCCGGACGTTTATCACACGTTCTTTGGTATCGCCGGGTTATCTCTGATGAAACACGAAGGATTGGAAGAGATTGACCCGATTTACGCGCTGCCGGTGAAGAGCGTGCGGAATATCGGGATCGAAAGCGATTGGTATTAGAATGAAGCACCCTTTTTGTAATAACAAATAGATGTTCAACGCGCGACTACAATCTATTATTAGTATACTAAAGTGCTACGTCTACACTACGTGCTATTATTTATTGTCCTCTGCCCAATTCGGTAACGGCAAAGACTCAAACGTCCAACTCTCCTTAAAACTATACTTGACGCAGTGTAAATAAATAGCCTCCAAATCGTGCGTGGCGCGACTTCCGAACCAACACACCAACGGACAATGCGGACACTCGGTGCTATTTTTGATTTTATCCCATTTCATAGCGTCGCTATTGCTGGTAGTAGCGGTGAAATCCTCGCTATTAAGACGGTCGTCGTTGAGCGTGAAACTAACGCACATTTTCTGGTACTCGTCTTGTTGCTTCGATTGTTCCGGCGTCAATCGACCGCCGTACGTAACGTCGTTCGCGATTGGATGTCCGAGTATTTTCAGATGCGCGCGAATTTGGTGCGTTCTTCCGGTTTCTGGAACGCAACGCACCAGACTTTCGTTCGATTCTGGAAAGTGTTTGATCAGTGTAAACGACGTCTTGGCGGATTTATATAAAGGAGAAGATGCTGAAGAAGAATCACGAGGCCAAGAGGCGACGTGCGTTTTCCCGCAAAACCCGAGCGGCACTTCACATGTCGTCGTTTCTCCGTATTTACTAAACAAACCCATCACTCTCGCGACGTATTCCTTTCGAACTCGATTTGAAACGATTAAATCCGTCGCAATTTTAGCCGCCTCGGACGTTTTTGCCAGCAACAACAACCCAGAAACGTTCCGATCGAGCCTGTGTAAAGGTAATAAAGGAGGAGCATTCGCCTTTGTCGATAAACGTCGATGCAAGATTTCCACCACTGAGTTGTTCCGATATTGTCCAGTTGGATGCACCGGTACGGTTGCCGGCTTCCTCACGGCAACGATATCGTCGATTTCTTTCAAAATCTCAATCTCGTTCTCGTGACAAAGCACCGGTGGTTCGTGTTTGTGCACCAAATGGCGAACGGTTTGTCCTGGAACCAACGCTGGAAAATTTTCATTCCCGTCGTCTTCTTTTTTCCTCGCGTTGTTCCGCTTGTGTTTCGGCCTGGATGACAGAGACGATGCGTTTGCATCTTCAACGCGTAACCGTCCGTCTCTGAAAGCATGAACGTAATACTCTCTCGGCAAATTCGGAAACTCTTTGTGAAAGATATCCACGATGTTATTCTCTCGTTCATTTTCAACCTCGCACCATCTTCTTTTTACGTTGGCGATGAAATCAAACGCGTACGGTTTGCTCAATCGCAATCCGTTCCGAAAGACGACGTACGTGTCGTCTTCGTGAACGATGTCAATTTGACCTTCGTCTTTTTCACGCATCGTTTTTTATCATCAGACTTTAAATACTATTTTAACTTGTCCATGTACAACTCTTTATTCGTCTCGTATTCTGCCAACTGTTCGTCGTAAATCGTCCACACGCAAAACTTACACTGCGGAGTGGATTGACAACAGTCCTCCGGTCCTGGCATTTCCGGTGGTTCGCGCTTCGTTTTAACGTTCTCTTCGCACGAGCAAAATCGTCTCGAGCACTTCTCGCACAGAGCGTTCGGCGGTGGTCTTTGATCGTACTGGTGTAAACGCGTGTCCGTTAACGGATTCCGCTTTTTCCCGGTGTAATATCCAATTTTGTCTTCTTTGTCTGCTTCTTTCGTGGTGGATGAATAGAAACGAGAGACGATTAAATCGGACGACGGCGACGTCGTGGTGGCGAGAAGAAGAGAGCGCAGCGTGGTTTCGGCGACTCCTTTGCTTCGTTGAACGGCGACGGCTGCAGTCGCGACAACGCTGCGCATGTATATAATATATTTTTTTCTCACTCACTTTGAGTGTCTTTTTGTGCGTGTCTGACGACAAAAACAAACGTCGCGATAAAAAAAAATACACGCACAGAACACGAGAAGAAATAATAATAACGATGCGTCGAGCGTCGCGCGCTTTCGCGCTCTTTTCGAAGACGGCATCGCGCGATGGATTCTCTTCTTCTTTTTTTCCTCCTCCCGCCGAAAAGACTTCGTCTCTGTTTTTTGCACCGCCGCCGAGGACGACGAGGAACGTATCGATGACGCGAAGAAAAGAAGACGAACAAAACGAAGACGAAGAAACTGGAACGAGGAGAACGGAAACGTTTTGTTTGTGCAAAGAGGTGAAGATAAACGCAAAGATACGCAAAGATCAAGGGCACTGCGTGTACAAACCAGTCGTCGTGGACGACATCGTGAAGAGCAAGAAACAAAAGGAAGGGAGTTTAACCAAACGCGCGCATTGGTGCGGAGCTTTTTGACTTTTTTATTATTTCTCTTAAACTCTCGCGTTTCTCCAGGACAACGCTCGACGCTTCGGTGGACGACGCGGTGAGAAAGATGTATGCCATGGATGTCGGCGCGCTGGTTGTGATGGATTTTCAAAAGCTCGACGTGGATAAGAGCAAGAAAATTCATTTGGAAGAGTTGTATTACTCGCCTAAATCAAACGCGATTGCCGGTATCGTGAGCGAACGAGATTATTTGCGAGCGGTGGCGACGAATAAAGTCACAGACTTGACGACGGTGAGAGAAATTATGACGCCAGCGGTGGACGAAATCACGGGTAAGAGGCAGCTCATTTCCGTGGAGCCGTATTGCTCGGTGCTCGCTGCGATGCAAGCGATGACGATTGGTCATTTCAGACACATTCCAGTCATTGACAGCGAGTTGCAGACGCTGGAAGGCATCGTTTCGTTGGGCGACGTTGCCAAGGCGTTGATTGCGGAACAGGACGACGAGATTGACGTCCTGGAAGATTACATCACGAGTGGCGGTAAATAGCGATAAAGATTTACACACATACACACAGAGACAGACAGACAGGCAGACAAAAAGAGAGAGATACGCGCTATTAAAAATAAAATATACGGAAGTAAATGTTTCTTACGCTTTGATCAACATAACAACGGTATGGCACGCGATGCTTCTATTCTCTCCCAAAGAGTCCACTTTTTCGTGCGTCTTCGCTTTGACGTTCACCACGGACTCGTGCACGTCCAACAATTTCGCCAAATTCTTCTTAATCTTCTCTTTGTGCGGTGAGATCTTCGGTCTTTGCGCGATCAAAGTGCAATCAATGTTCCCCAACTCGTATCCGGCTTCTTTCATCAATCGAATGGCTTCGTAAACGAACACGTCCGACGTTTGGCCTTTCCATTTCGGATCATTATCCGGGAACAACTGCCCAATATCGGGCAAACCGAGCGCACCGGTGATGGCATCTACAACGCAGTGCAACAAAACGTCACCGTCCGAGTGCGCGACGCATCCTCGATCGTGCGGCACTTCGATGCCTCCTAATATCAACTTCAAGTCTGGGAATTCCGCGGTGGATTCCAAGCGGTGTAAATCAAACCCGTGACCGACTCTGTACGGCAACACCGGCGGCTCCGCAGCCGCAGCTTTAATAACGGTAGACTTGCTCGTGTTTCTAATTATGTTCGTTGTTTTCGCGATGTTTTTGTTGCGTAACAACGCGTAGTTCTTATTATTCAATCGCATCGTCGATTGGATAGAAGAAGAAGAAGATATCGTTGAAGTCATCATCATCGTATATTCGTATTCGTCGTTTGTTGTTTCTTCTCTGATCTCTGTTTCTAATGATGAAGTATATATCTGATATATAAATATACTTTCTTCTTGACTCTCTCTCTCTCTCTCTTTCTCTCTCTCTTTTGTTGTTGTTGTTTGTTTATCACTCTCGTTCTGCGAGTGTGACAAGTATAAAAGTAGCGGAGAGAAGACAGACAAGAGAGACAAGAGAGAGAGAGAGAGAGAGGGCACCTTTTCACAAAAAAACTCCTATCCTTCTTTATAATTAGGGTTTAAGGACTCACTCACCCTTTTGCAGGGGCCCGGGGGG
>Ga0255778_10002130_pt1 | contig 17333 bp, 19 predicted proteins | sample 071ome_31_FD_179976 | JGI IMG/M metagenome (GOLD analysis project Ga0255778, IMG submission 179976) | Coastal salt marsh microbial communities from the Groves Creek Marsh, Skidaway Island, Georgia - 071405CT metaG (version 2) | ecosystem: Environmental > Aquatic > Marine > Intertidal zone >...
AGTTGCATATCAACCAAAAGTAGTAAAATAATGTCATATTTTTCACTTGCGAAATCAATTTCAGGATTTGTATCTTCGTTAGTAAACCTCAAGTCATGACCCCTTTAGAAGCTTGTCTACTCCTTCAATCGATTCCAGGAATGGGAGCCCATTGTGCGGTTCGTTTGATTTCTCATTTTGGTTCAGCCGAAGCTGTATTCGCTGCTTCCAGTAGAGAGTGGATCGAAGTGGAGGGTATAGGCGAACAGCTTTGTATTGCACTTGCTCAGTGGAAAACCTATCGCAGCAACGTCCAAGCAAGTCTTGAAACCCTTGAGCGTTATGCGCTTCAACCCCTAATTTTTGGCACTAAAGCTTATCCCAAACCGCTTTCGTTTTGTGCGGATGCTCCCTTGGTGCTGTTTTGTCAAGGAGCGCTTGACTTTCCGAACAGAAAGATCCTCAGCATTGTAGGAACGAGACAACATACTCCCCAAGGAAAAGCTTTTTGTGAAGCACTGGTTAAAAGCCTTCAACCCTACAACCCGATCATTTGTTCTGGGATGGCTAGGGGAATTGATATCATAGCCCATCAAAAAGCATTAGAGCAAGGCTTGCAAACGGTGGCTTGTTTGGCTCATGGTTTTGACCGTATCTATCCTCCTGAACACAGAAAATTTGTAGAACCCATTCGTGAGCAGGGGTGCTTAATGACCGATTTTTCTCCGAATGCTGTATTTAGAAGAGAAAATTTTCCCCAACGAAACAGAATCATTGCAGGGATGGCACATGCGACAGTAGTCATTGAATCGGGAGTCTCAGGAGGCAGTATGAATACGGCAAATTTAGCACACCATTACGGCAGGGAACTTTTTGCCGTACCAGGGCGTCCCACCGACGCCAAAAGCAAAGGCTGTCATCAACTCATACTGCAGCAAAAGGTACAACTGCTTACGGATCCCGAGCAGCTGATCGACGCCTTAGCTTGGAAGCGCGACAGCCCTTTAAACCCCAGCATTCAAAAGACGCTATTTTATGAATTAGATGAAAATGAGCAGAAGCTTTATGACGTATTGTCCCAACGAACAAAGGCCCCCTTGGATGAGCTGGCTATGGCATTGGGATGGAAAATAAGCGTTACTGCAGCACAATTAATACAAATGGAAATGAAAGGCCTCATTCGCGCCTTACCGGGCAAGCAATTTGAATGGATTTAATAGCCCACCTTGTCCCGGACTCTCAACAAGACTTGATGTGCTACTTTTCGAGCTTTTTCAGCCCCTTTAGCAAGTGCGATATGAACTTCTTCGGGATGCTGATAGTAGTATTCAAACTGAGCGCGTTCTTTTTCAAAACGCTCCATAAGGAATTCAAAAAGCTGTTGTTTGGCATAACCGTAACCCATTCCTCCGGCAAGATATTTTTCACGTAATGCCTGGACGGACGAAGCGGGCGCAAGTAATTGATAAAGCGCAAAAACAGTACAGTTTTCTGGATCTTTGGGGTCTTCTAAAGGCGTGCTGTCTGTTTGTATGCCCATGATTTGTTTGCGTAGCTTTTTCTCGGGTAAAAACACATTGATGGTATTGTTCCTCGATTTACTCATTTTTTGACCATCAGTTCCCGGAATGTACTGGGTATGCTTCTGAATTTCTGCCTGAGGAATGACAAAAGTCTCGCCCATTTGGTGGTTGAACCGCGAAGCAACATCACGTGTAATTTCTAAATGCTGCAGTTGATCTTTTCCTACCGGGACAATTTCAGCATCATACAACAAAATGTCTGCAGCCATGAGCATGGGATACGAAAAAAGTCCTGCATTAATGTCAGACAATTGTTCTGACTTGTCTTTAAAGGAATGGGCTAAGGTGAGTCTTTGGTAAGGAAAAAAACAATTGAGGTACCACGCCAATTCGGTAACTTCACTCACATCGCTCTGACGATAAAAGTGAGTTTTTTCAATATCCAGACCACAAGCTAGCCAGGTTGCTGCAGTGGCAAAGGTGTTTTCTCGAAGCAGTTCCCCATTTTTAATTTGGGTTAAAGAGTGTAAGTCAGCGATAAATAAGAAGGAATCGTCTTGACTGGCTTTTGACAGTTCGATTGCGGGAAGTACAGCGCCCAACAAATTTCCCAAATGGGGCGTCCCTGTAGATTGTACCCCGGTTAATATTCTAGCCATTGAAACTATTTTCGGCAAAGGTAAGCTTCCTGAGAGTGGAGCGCAACTGCTGTCCCTTATTTTTAATCGGTACCGGCTGAAATGAATATATTTGTTAGATGAGTAGGCTCCTTTTAATTTTATGGCGAATTTGGTTTTATACACTAGCGGCCTTACCCGTGGTGCTACTTTTTTTTCCTTTAGCACTGCTGCTTTTATTGCCAAACGGATACCGTTATGTTTTCTGGGTGGCACGCAATATATGGGCACCTTTTGTTCTTTTGGGAACGGGGTTTTGGGTTAAACGGGTCAATGCGTTTCCAAAGGACCGTAAAAATTACATGCTAATAGCCAACCACAGCAGTTACATAGACATTATGCTGATGTTGCGAATGCAAAAAACCCCTTTTGTTTTTGTAGGAAAAAAAGAATTGGTCAAAATTCCCATTTTTGGCTACCTATACAAAAGAGCTGCTATCATGGTGGACCGTTCCTCTTCTTCTAGCCGTTTTGGAGTTTATGAACGCGCAGAAAAAGTAATCCAAAAAGGGTATAGTGTCTGTATATTTCCTGAAAAGGAGTATTTGGATGAAACACTCCTCCTCAATCCTTTTAAAAAAGGGGCTTTTAAACTAGCGGCAACACATAAGCTTCCCATTTTACCCCTCGTTTTTTTAGATTGTAAACGCAAATTTCCCTGGTATACCACGCACGGCTATCCGGGCAGTTTACGTGTAAAAGCCTTACAAATCATCCCAGTTGAAGGAGTTTTGTCTAAAAGCACAGAGGCCTTACAAATGGAATTACACCAGCAGATAAAAACAACGTTGGAAAAGGACCCTCAAGGAAAAGCGATGGAAGCCATCGAGGTTTGGAAAAAGAAAACGGCTTAGTGAGTCACTGCTTTGAGCGTTTCCATAATTTTTTGTTCCAATTCTTCCATCAATTCAGGATTGTCTAGCAGTAAATTTTTTACCGCATCTCGACCCTGACCAATTTTGGTGTCTCCATAGCTAAACCAGGAGCCACTTTTTTTGATGATTTCGTAGTTGACTCCCAAGTCGATTATTTCACCAATTTTAGAAATTCCTTCTCCATACATGATGTCAAATTCGGTGGTTCGGAAGGGTGGAGCTACTTTATTTTTAACCACTTTAACTCGAGTTTTATTTCCTAAAACTTCAGACTCCGTACTTTTAATTTGTGTGGAGCGACGAATATCTAAACGCACAGAGGCGTAAAATTTTAACGCATTTCCCCCAGTGGTGGTTTCTGGATTACCAAACATTACCCCAATCTTTTCTCTCAATTGGTTGATAAAGAAAACGGTACAATTGGTTTTACTTATGGAAGCAGTTAATTTTCGGAGGGCCTGTGACATCAAACGGGCGTGAAGTCCCATTTTAGAATCTCCCATTTCTCCTTCAATTTCGCTTTTGGGAGTAAGTGCAGCCACAGAGTCGATCACCACTATGTCAATAGCACCTGACCGGATGAGGTTGTCGGCAATCTCAAGGGCTTGTTCACCGTGATCGGGTTGTGAAATGATGAGCTCGCCTACGTCCACGCCCAATTTTTCAGCATAAAAACGGTCAAAAGCATGCTCTGCATCAATAAAAGCAGCGATGCCTCCTTGTTTTTGGCATTCTGCAATGGCGTGTAAGGTTAAAGTAGTTTTACCAGAGGACTCAGGACCGTAGATTTCAATGACTCGACCGCGGGGGTATCCGCCAACACCTAAAGCAATGTCTAAACCGATGGAACCGGAGGGAATTGCCTCCACTTCTTCTACCGCTTCATCTCCCAATTTCATCACAGCGCCTTTGCCGTAGGTTTTATCCAACTTATCTAAGGTAAGTTGTAGCGCTTTCAATTTTGCATTTTTCTCATCAGCCATGACTCTCATTTTTGGCTAATGTACAGTTTCTTCTTTTTGCTTCCAAGCCGCAATTCACTGCATTATTAACAATTTTTTGTAAGTTTAAAACACAGAATAATTGTTATGAAAAAATACATTTTATTGTGCTGTCTGTTTGCTACTTCACTCTTTGGGCAACAGATTTTACCCCTTCGCGAACGGGCGGCTTTGATCGATGAAATTCAAAAAGAACGCATTGAAAAGCTACTCCCAAAATTGATGCAAGAACAAAACATTGACCTATGGGTACTGATTACACGTGAGTACAATGAAGATCCTGTAGTCAAAACACTTTTACCCCCCACATGGCTCAATGCCAGACGAAGAACGATAGTGGTTTTTTCAAAAACAAAAGCAGGGATGGATGCAGTAGCCATAACCCGTTATAATTTTGGGAAAAACATCCGTTCCATTTGGAACAAAGAAAAAGAACCCAACCAATGGAAGGCGCTGGCAGACTATATCCAATCCCAAAATCCAAACCGCATAGGAGTCAACATTTCAGAACATTATGGCTTGGCCGACGGACTGGTAAAAACAGACTATGACGGTATGATGAACGCCTTGCCCAAACGTCTTCAAAACCGCGTTGTTTCGGCAGAGACACTGGCGGTTCGATGGATTGAAACTCGAACCCCGAGAGAGATGACATTGTTCAGTCAATTGACTGAAATCACGCACAACATTATAGCAGAAGCATTTTCAACACAAGTGATCACAGCTGGCGTAACCACCACAGAAGACGTAGTATGGTGGTTGAGAGAAAAAGTTGTTTCGCTTGGATTGGACACTTGGTTTCACCCTACGGTAGATGTTCAACGGTCCGGGAAAAGTGATTTGTATGCCTTTGACGGCAAATCTAAATACGATGTTATACTTCCGGGAGATTTATTGCATTGTGATTTTGGAATCACGTATCTAACCCTCAACACGGACTGTCAAGAACTGGCCTATGTTTTAAAACCCGAGGAAACGGACGCCCCTGATTTTTTAAAAGAGGCCTTAAAGAAGGGAAATGCGGTTCAGGATTATTTAACCACAAATTTTAAAACGGGTAGCACAGGGAATGAAAGCCTCCGACTGGCGATTGCAGACAGTAAAGCAGCCGGCTTACGGCCACAAATATACACCCATCCTCTAGGACTTTTCGGACATTCAGCAGGGACCACCTTTGGCATGTGGGATGCCCAAGAAGGTATCCCCGGTTCTGGAGACCACCCCTTGTATGAAGATACGGTCTATGCGATTGAACTGAATGCAACTGTATACTTGTCCGCCTGGGAAAAAGACATTCGAATCATGCTTGAAGAACCCGGATTTTATGGCAAAGAAGGATTTCGCTACGTCAACGGTCGACAAACAAAGCTTTTGCTGGTAGGGTCCAAAGCTTCTCATTTGGAATAAATTTGGCCTAAGATTTTAGATTAAAAACCGCCTCGGGTTGGCATTATTTTTGGTTTATCATGCGAAAAAATAACACAAAGTAATGCGCTATTTTTCTATTCCATCACTGCTGTTTTTTTTAGGAATCGTTTGCTTGGGCTGTACAGCCAAAGAGCCGAACGACGACTTGATTTTTCCAGAAACCATTTTAGGCCATTGGGATATCGAAGGAGGGGGAACGCTATTTTTTGACGAAACAAATTTTTCAGCCACTGCCGGCTGCAACACCTTGTTTGGAGCGGTAGAGGTGGAAGCAGACAGCTTGGTTTTTTCCTTGATAGCCAGCACGTTGATTGCTTGTCCCACTGCAGAAGACCAGCGCGAACAGGAGTTGGCCACAAGCTTAGAGGGAGCCACACTTCGGTATGAAGTAACTGGAGCACGGGCCCGTTTGTTCAATGCAGAAGGGGTGCTTGTGCTCAGCTTGAATCGTCCCGTAAACGCCAACTTGGTTAATGCTTGGGAGCTAACCTCTATCCGAACAGCGAACGCGATCAGTTCCTCAATTTTAGATGTAGGAACAGGAATTACCTTTACTGCTGATGGGAGGGTAAACGTAGTTACGGCATGCAATGAGGGGGGAGGAACGTATACCATAAAAGAAAATTCGCTGAGCTTTGATGCGCTTGCCTTTACGGAAAAAGGCTGTGAACAAGAACGGATGACTCGAGAACAGGAATTTACCCAAGCACTCAGTCAAATCACCAATTTTACCCTACTCCGCAAAACCTTATCCCTTCAAAGGGGCGATGAGGTCTATCTCAGTTTTCGTCTGTCTGAATAGGGTTTTAAAAGAAGCGCTAAACGATTGGTGGTAGAGCTGTGTTTCGGTTCCGCACTTCACTTTAAGCGAGTACTGTAAACCCTTATTTTTCCTACCTTTGCTGTTCACTTAAACGTTTATAGCATGCAACTGTACAACAAATTAAGTGCGAAAGAGCGCGCACAGCTTATTGAACAAGCGGGTGAAGACCGGCTTACGCTCTCCTTTTACCAATACGCCCGTATTGGCAATCCCCAATTGTTTCGAGATTATTTATTCATCCATTGGCATGAATTAGAAGTTTTGGGCAGGATATATGTTGCTTTTGAAGGAATTAACGCCCAACTGTCTGTCCCTGCGAAACACTTTGGCCTGTTTAAGGCCCAACTCGACAGCATTACTTTTTTGGAAAATGTACGTCTCAACATTGCCGTAGAACAAGACAATAAGTCTTTTTTAAAACTTACAATCAAAGTCAGAGATAAAATTGTGGCGGATGGACTGGAAGACAGCAGTTTTGATGTTACCCAAAAAGGAAAACATGTCAATGCGGTAGAGTTCAACAGTTTGTTGGATGATGAAAACACGATTTGTGTGGACATGCGAAATCATTACGAAAGCGAAATTGGACATTTTAAAAAAGCGGTAACTCCTGATGTGGATACTTTTAGAGAATCCTTACCCATCATCGAACAAGATTTAGCCGCCCATAAAGAAGACAAAAACCTGTTGATGTATTGCACGGGGGGAATCCGCTGTGAAAAGGCAAGTGCCTATTTTAAACACAAAGGGTTTAAGCATGTTTACCAATTGGAAGGAGGTATAATAGAATACGCTCGACAGGTCAAAACCCTTGGGTTAGAGAATAAATTTGTAGGTAAAAACTTTGTTTTTGATGAACGTCGAGGAGAGCGCATTTCAGAGGAAGTGATTGCCCAATGCCACCAATGTGGGGCTCCGTGTGACACCCATGTCAATTGTGTAAACGAGGCCTGTCATCTGTTGTTTATTCAATGTCCATCTTGTCAGGATAAAATGGATCAATGTTGTTCAACAGCCTGTCAAGAAGTTATTGCCCTGCCTGAAGAAGCACAACGCGCCTTGAGAAAAGGAACGCACAACAGCAATAAAATATTTAAAAAAGGGCGCTCGGAAGTCTTAAAATTTAAACAGTAATTTAAGATTTTATTCTTTAATGAATCGTTCAAATCCCTGTATCTTTAAGGTCAAAATCAATTCATGAGTTGTTCCAATTGCACGAGCGGAAGTGAGGGAACCCCACGGGGCTGTAGGAGCAATGGAACATGTGGAAGTGACAGTTGCAATAAACTAACGGTTTTTGATTGGTTAGAAAACATGCAACTTGCGGACGGACAACACCCCTGTCCTTTTGTGGAAGTTCGTTTTAAAAACAGCAGAAAAGAATTTTTTAGCTTTCCTGAAGACCTAAAACCCCAAGCGGGCGCCTTGGTAATCACCAAAGTCGATGGAGGCTATGATTTAGGAAGGGTAACCCTTGCAGGCCCTTTGGTGAGCATGCAAATGAAGCGCAAGAAAATTTCTAAAGACAGTGAGAAAATAGGAAGCATTCTTCGCCTTGCAGCTACCCAAGAAATAAATCTGTGGCATGAATTACGCGAAAAAGAAGCCCACCTTCAGGTAGAAGCGAGAAAATTAGCCATAGCCTTAAATCTTGAAATGAAAATTTCAGATGTAGAGTATCAAGCCGATGGCAAAAAAGCAACGTTTTATTATACGGCAGACCAGCGGGTGGATTTTCGACAATTGATCAAAGATATGGCACAGGCCTTTTCAGTTCGAATTGAGATGCGTCAAATTGGACTGCGTATGGAAGCCTCTCGTTTAGGAGGAATAGGATCGTGTGGTAGGGAGCTGTGTTGCTCTACTTGGCTTACTGACTTTCGGTCAGTTTCCTCTGGCGCTGCCCGCTACCAGCAACTTTCCTTGAACCCTCAGAAACTGTCAGGACAGTGTGGACGGTTAAAATGTTGTTTGAATTATGAGTTAGATGCTTACCGAACGGAAATTAAAAAATTCCCAAAACCAGAGATCAAATTGCATACCGAAAAAGGAATCGGAGTCTTTCAAAAAATGGATATTTTTAAAGGGGTCCTTTGGTATGCGTATAAAAACGAGTGGATGACCTGGCATAAGCTCAGCGTTAAGGATGTCCAAACGATAATTGAAAAAAACAAATCCAAAACACCTGTTTCTTCCTTAGAAGAATTTGCAGAACAAACCGTCAATTCTGATGTCAGGGGTTTTGATAGCGACCTTGGAGAAGACAGTCTCACCCGATTTGATCAACCCAAGAAAAAGACATTTTTTAAGAAAAAAAGAACCAAAAAGCAGCACAATGGAACCAAGAAAAAAGTATAAAGTCACACTGTGGGTGATGCTCTTGCTTGGGCTGGGTTCTTGTCAAAACACTACAGGATACACTGCCTATCAATCGATTTCAAAAGAGGGGATGAGCACTACCCCTTATGTGTTTGACGTAAGCGATTTTGCTTTTGAAACAAAGCCCTACAACCTTTATGTTCGTTTGCGCAACGACAATTCCTATCCTTTTACCAATATTTTTTTATTATGTTCGTTAAAAGCAGGAAATGAATTTGTATTTCAGGACACCCTAGAATACGCAATGGCAGCCCCTGATGGCACTTGGCTAGGCAAAGGATTTACTGAAGTAAAAGAGAGCAAATTGTGGTGGAAAGAAGGTTTTGAAATGCCTTCAGACCAACCCCTCCTAATCGAAATATCCCAAGCCATGCGCAACAATGGAACGGCTTCAGGGGTTGCAATGCTCAAAGGAATCGTTTCCGTTGGGGTAAGTGTTGAAGGACAAGAATAGGCGTTATGGCAAAAAAACAACAAACAAAACAACAGCCGTATAAAAAATACATCCGATGGATGTGGACTCTTTTTTTCAGCGGTATCCTCGGACTCATACTCTTGTTTGGCGGTGCTGCCCTGGAATGGTACGGCCCCATGCCCGACTTGCAGCAACTAGAAAATCCAAGAACCAACCTTGCAACTCAAATCATCTCCGCCGATGGAGAAATTTTAGGGAAATATTATTTAGACGATAACCGAACGCCCATCACCTATGCAGAGCTTCCCCAAAATATGGTACAAGCTTTAATTGCTACTGAAGACGAACGTTTTTACGAGCATTCAGGGATCGATTGGAGGGGAACCCTTCGTGCATTTGCCTATTTGGGAAAACGCGGCGGAGCCAGTACGATCACCCAGCAGTTGGCCCGACAGATTTTTGTGGGAGTTCGTTCTCGAAACAAAATTAAAGCCATACTTCAAAAAGCCCAAGAGTGGGTCATCGCGGTACAATTAGAACAACGGTATACCAAAAATGAAATTCTTTCCCTATACTTAAACAAATACGATTTTGGATATCAAGCAGATGGGGTGCGATCCGCGGCAAAAATATTTTTTAATAAAACCCCACAAACCCTGAGCATAGAGGAATCTGCAACCTTAGTAGGCATGCTTAAAAACTCTTCCCTTTACAATCCCATACGACGCCCTGAACGGGTAAAAGAACGGAGGAATATTGTCTTTCAGCAGATGGTGCGCAATGAACTTATTAGTGAAGAAGAAAAAGATTCTTTGTCTCAATTGCCCATCGAAATCCGCTACACCCCAGAGTCCCATAGAGAGGGATTAGCCACCTATTTTCGAGCGTATCTCAAAGAATTTATGGACGATTGGATAGCTGCAAATCCAAAACCAGACGGCTCCAAACATTCGCTTTATCGAGACGGGTTGCGAATTTTTACTACCATAGACTCACGCATGCAAGCCATGGGCGAAGCAGCTGTTGAGGACCATATGAAAAATTTGCAAAAAGAATTTTTTAGGCAAAATACCAGAAGGGCAAATCCTACAGCACCTTTTTTAGATTTGAGAAAGGGAGAAATCGACACCTTGATGGAGCGAACGGCATACCGCACAGAACGCTGGAGAAAAATGAAGTTGGCGGGTATAGAAGAATCAGAAATTTTAGCCTCCTTTTATGAAAAGGTACCCATGCGCATTTTCAGCTGGAAAGGAGAACGAGACACGCTAATGACCCCCATGGATTCCATCCGCTATTACAAGCACTTTCTAAGGGCGTCACTCATGTCTATGGAACCTCAATCTGGGCATGTAAAGACCTGGGTAGGAGGGTTTAATTACAAGCATTTTCAATACGATCAGGTGAAACAAGGAAGAAGACAAATCGGCTCCACCTTTAAGCCTTTTTTGTATGCTACGGCCATTGATCAACTCAAGCTCTCTCCCTGTGATTCCTTACCAGACGCCTTGTATTGCATTGAACCTATGAAGCACGGAAACATCGACGCTTGGTGTCCAAAAAATTCAGGAGACAGCTACGGCAGAACGCGTACCCTCAAAAATGCACTGGCAAATTCAGTCAATACGGTAAGTGCGCGTATCATGGATTTGGTGGGTCCACGCCCCGTAATTAATTTGGCTCGAAAAATGGGAATTACCTCCGACCTCCCCGCAGTACCTTCTATTGCTCTAGGAACACCAGACATCAGTTTGTATGAAATGGTAGGGGCATACAGCACCTTTGCCAATCAAGGAATTTACGTCAAACCGGTTGTAATTACACGTATAGAGGATAAAAATGGACGCGCCTTATACGAAGTAGTGCCTGAGACTCAAGATGTGTTAAGTCAGGAGGCTGCCTACGTTACAGTAAACCTTTTGCAAGGGGTAACCAAAGCGGGTTCGGGAGCACGATTGCGTCATGCAGGTTTGGAAAAAACGAGTTATGTGTATGAAAAAGTCATTACAGGTTATCCCTATGTGTTCGAAAATCCGATTGCAGGGAAAACAGGAACCACTCAAAATCAAAGCGACGGATGGTTTATGGGAATGGTTCCCAATTTAGCCACGGGAGTCTGGGTGGGCGGTGAAGACCGATCTGTGCATTTTAAAGACATTGCTTTTGGCCAAGGAGCTACAATGGCCTTGCCGATATGGGCAGTCTATATGAAGCGCTTGTATGACAATCCAGACTTGGGAATTTCTATGGAAGAATTTGTTGCCCCGGAAAATTTAAGCATTCCCATTGAATGTGAAGAGGTGGATGAAGAAGGAGGAATAGTCAAACCCAAACCCAAAGCCGATCTGGACGCCCTCGGTTTTTAAGTAACTTAAATTTTTAAGTAGCTTACATAATTACTGATCGCTTGCATACCACTCTGCGTAAGAAGATTCTGTTTCTCTAAGCAAAAGGTGATGCAGTTTTAAATGCTTGGGTAGTGCAGTCGTAATTTTTTTGGCAAAATCTACCACCATCATCTCACTGGTAGGCTGATACGGGACACGTAGAATCTTATGCCCTCTTTTTTCCATAGAATCCGCTAACTCTATATGGGGTGAGTTGGTATTCAGCACGGTGGCGTGATCGAAGGGCTTGACGATTAGGGTGTTGACTATGGATTTAAGCTCACTAAAATCCATCACCATTCCAAACTTGACGTGGGAGGAATCTTCAATAGGTTTTCCAATGACCGTGACGGAAAGTTTGTAGCTGTGTCCGTGTACGTTTTTGCACAAACCGTCGTAGCCGTAGAGCGCATGCCCGGTTTCAAATTTAAACTCTTTAGTTATTCTAATTGTATTACTCATCTGTATTACAGTTTTTTAAGAATATCTTGTGTAGCTTGTTCTAGGGCCAATTTTGCCGTAATTTCTGCATTATGGGGAAGGGTGTTTTCCCAGTGCTCTGTGTCTTTCCAATGCAGTTTTCGAAGGTTTAGATTTGCCTTTTGTGGATAACGGGCCAAGCGCGTAGCCATAGCATTTACATTCTGGTCCAGCGCTTCTAAAGTAGTACAGACCTCCGCAAACAAACCTTTTTGTGCAGCCCATTGGGCAGACTTCCATTGGTGCGCCTCTAACGAAAGTTGTGAAAAAGCAGTGGTTCCAATTTTTCGTGAAACTGCAGGTTCAATCACATAAGGGCCAATACCGATGGAAAGTTCAGAAAGTTTGACCGAAGCCGTTTCGAGAGCGATGGCATAATCACAGGCGGCAACCAGGCCAACACCACCCCCCACTACTTTTCCTTGTACGCGACCAATTACAAATTTATCTAGCAATCGGATGCGATTTAGGAGTTTTGCAAAACCCATAAAAAAGTGGGTTGCTTCTTTCAAGTTTTTAAGTGCTTTCATATCCGAGAGGGATGCACCGCCACAAAAAGCCCTTTGACCCGCACTTTGAATAACAATAACCTTGACCGTTTCACTATTGGCAAGGATTTCCAAACGAGCCTCTAAATCGTACAGTAGTTTTGATGGTAAGGAATTGCCTGCGGGATTACCAAACTCCAGATAACCGATTCCTTCTTTTTCAAAATGGGTAACGTATGCTTCCATAGAATTGGTAAAAGTAGTGAACTAAATTCTTTTTAAAACCTTTTCAAAACAGTGAAAGGGGTATTGACTCTGTCGTATAAAATAAACATCTCCCAGATTTTGATAGCCTCGCGCCTCGTAAAAACGAATGTTTCTAGGATTTTTACTGAAGGTATCTAGCCTTATCGAATTCATTTGTTCTGCTAGAGCATAGGCTTCAGCATAGTCCATTAACTGTCTGGCAATCCCTTGCCTTTGATTAGTGGGATGAACGGCTAAGCGGTGTATGTATACATTTTTATCATCTTCAGTAAGCCATTTTATGCGGTTATACAAGGGGTCTTTCTCTTCGGAAAACATGATACACCCTACGATTTTCCCTTCCTTTTCATAAACGGATAAGGCACCTTGCTCGATGTCTTTTTTAAAGGCAGTTCGACTGGGGTACTCCTTGTTCCATTGATAAATACCGTCTGCGATTAGAGCTGCTGTACAGGCTTCTGCAATTTCTTTTACCACTACCAGATCCGCAATTTCGGCTTTCCGTATCATTGAATTTTTTTCTATAAAACAAGTGTTGTACAAATAGAGTTATTAATTTTGTAAAAAGAAAATCGATGGAGAACATACTCGTCCCTATAGGCACATCCGTTCATGCTGAACGTACTTTAGCCTATGCTATTGAATTTGCTGCTCAGTTTAACAGCACGATATATGTGATAGATGCCTATCCTGTACATTCCTCTATAGCGAGCTTGACCAACTACAATGCGCGCTTTGAGGAAGACAATATCAAACGAATCAAAGCCATGGTGGCTAAGGCCTCACCTAAGGGTGATTCCATCAAAATCGTGAGCAGTGAGCGCGATTTGGTAGGAACCATAAAAAATCTTGACAAGACGATAGGACTCGATTTAATAGTGACTGCCCCTTTAAATAACGAAATTAACGATGAGGTTTTTTTGGGTAGAATTGCCGGGAGTATGATCAAACGGACTCAAATCCCCGTATTGGTTGCGCCACTTGAAAAATCGTTTCATCCCCCCAAAAGAATGCTTTTGGCCTTTAAAACCGGAGAGGTCAAGGCGTCTAGCACGTTAACCCCTCTAGTTAAGATGCAAGATAAATTCAAATCGAAATTAAAATTACTACTGGTCAAAGTTCCCGGTTTTGCGAACCGTAACCACCAACTGAATGATGAACTCATGCAGCGTTCAGAACAACTTTTATATTCTGAAAATGCTACGGTATATCAGGGTGTATTGGAACATTTTCAAGCGAATAAACCAGAACTTTTGGTGGCCTTTAAGCGCGAGCGAGGCTTTTTTGAGAAACTGTGGGAACCGGATTTGATTTACAAAAAAGATTTTTACTGTACCGTACCGCTTTTAGTCTTAAAAAATAAGGACTAGCTTTCTACTGTTGATCTGGAGAGCTGTATTTTTAATCTTTATCGGAGGAGGGACGTCCCTCTTATTCGGCCAGCGCTATGTGGGCTTAAGTGTGGACAATGATCTTTATTTTGGAATTGATCGGTACTACAGCAGTGGGATTTTTATAAAATACGGAGCCTTAAAACCCCAGACCAACGATTCCCTAGGGAATTTTAACTACAGTTCGAGTCACTGGACTTTAGGGCAAGAAATTAATACTCCTTCTTTCCGATTGACAGAAGATCTAGATCAGATCGATTATCCCTACAACGGATGGCTTTATCTAGGGTATGAGCAGGATCACTTTAAGCAATTGGATTTTGGCTACGGATGGGGCATACAATTGGGGACGACAGGAGCAGAGGCCTCTTTTGCGAAATTTATGCAAAACACCTATCATATCTATGTATTGGGACTTCCCCCCCTTACCTGGGCCTATTCCATGCCTCAATCGTTTCACCTGAATGTTGAAACCGTTTTGTACTGGGGTCAGCCGCTACAAGGCAGATTAAAATGGGTACAAGAAAGCAGCCTCCGCGCAGGAAGTTTTAGGACCCAATTTCAAACGCGCTTTGGTTTTCAGCTGGGAAACCTTGAGGGGCTCCCTTTTTTTGGCCAACGCTTAGAAGCACAAACAGACGGGCTCTCATTTTTTACCGGGCTTTCAATGATTGCTAACCTACACGATTATTCCTTAACGGGGAGTCTTTTTCGATCAAACTCCTACTATCCGCTCCAGGCGGAACGCATGAGGGCCATCCTACAAGGAGGGGTAATTTGGCAAGCGTCTCAGTGGCGATTTAGCAGTTTATTCAATTACGCTTCACCTTTTATAACAAATCAGCGCATCAAACGGCATCCGTATCTAAATATTAGTATCTTTAGATTACTTAAGTAAAAAAGCAAACGCGATGAAAAAAACCCCATTTTACCTTATGCTACCGGTACTTTTTAGTTCTTGTCTGGTAATAAAAATCTACGAAAGCCCAAAAGAAGTAGCTCAAGAACCAAAAACCCCAAAGGCAGTTCATCATCAAATGATAGGTTCTGGGAAAGTATTGGATTTGGGCGAGAAAGGCTCCCATGAAATTTTCTTTTATATGGACGATAAAGCCCCCAAGGGCGTATTTTTCAAAGAGCATCTTTTAGAATCGCATCAGGAGGCTCCTATTGATTCAATGAAGTTATGGGTTCAAAAAGGCAGCCCAAAAAATATAAGGATCCTAACGAGCCCAGAGCAAGCCCCCTTAATCGTGATGGATGGAAAAATTCTTGAACAAGAACAATCTTTAGATTCGATAGATCCAGAGGGCATAGGTGCTATGAATGTTTTAAAAGGAGCTTCTGCTTTAAAGAAATACGGGGAGCAAGGGGCAAACGGCGTTATCGAAATTACCACCAAAAAAAAGTAATAATCAGAACCGCTGCCTGCTTTTAAAAAACAGATAGCTAACACCCAACTGAAAACCAGCGGAATTATTGGTTTGGGCTTGTGTAGGCGGACTGGTTCGTTTTACCCATCTGTAATTCACAAAAACGTTTATTCTGCTGTTTAAATGGTAGGAAACTTGACTTAGCATCCCTAGGCTGTTTTTAAAAATACCCTCAGCATAAGGGGTAATCAATTTCGGGTCGGTTTCCTCCATTCGTTTTATACCTTTTAAAAAATCTTGATAAATAACCCCAAGCCCCAGACTGAGCTTTGCTGTGGGTTGCAATCTCAAAAGGAGCGGATAGCTTAGGTATTGCAGTTGATCCATAGCAAGAGAATCCCCTTCCAAGAAGGTATAGTGTATGGGAGTAAATTGAGCGCTAGCCGCCAAACCTACAGTTTTGGAAAAGCGGTATTCGATCTCGAGGAGCCCGCCCAGGCTAAGCGTCGGAGAACTGGTGGCCAAATCGGCATTGATTCGGTTAAGCTGAGGACCGATTCGAAACGACCATTTGGAGTACTTGCCATCCAGTTGGGGTCCTCTTCTGTATTGCTGAATCAACAAATCGCCTCCCTGTGCAAAGGCGGTTAGAATTGTGAGCAAAAAGCAAATCCCAAAAAACAGCACCGTTCTTTTTTTCATAAATTGGAAGGCTAAAGCACCTTAATAACGACTGATTTCCTTAATTATTGGTTGGATCACTTTTTAGTAGAAAAGAGTACAATAATTTGATGTTAAAGTTGGGGAGCTATGTTAAGATTTTTTAGCTTGCAACTTAAAAAAATAAGAAGATGGTTAAACTGTATAGAAATGAACGGGGACAAATAAAAGTTGCGGAAGGATCAGTACAGCTGATCAACGAAGACGGCTCAGAAGTTCGACACCACCCAACGAAATTTTCAATCTGCGGTTGCGGAAGGAGTCAGTCCCTACTCTGCGACGGGTCTCATAAACTTACAGAAGAAGAATATTTGAGTGCCAAGGAGGGAAAGGTTTAGTTTAAAAAAAGTGGGGAATTAATAATGAAGTTACTTCCGTCTTCTAAAATCCTACATCACTACTCCATCCCCACTAGTCAATAAATAAAACTTAACAAAAATCAGACAAACGTCTTTACTTCATTACAATGATACTTCGTTTAAAGTTTACAGAATAGCAATTTAAATACGGTTTTCAAATAGTAACATAGACTGAGTTTATAGTAGGAAAATAAACCGTTAAAGGGTTTAATTAATAGCTCACTCCACGGCTTATTAATTTCTTTTCGATGAATAAATTTCTTAGCATAATATTGGTTAAATTGCACCCCCAACGGGGATGTAGCTCAGCTGGCTAGAGCGCTTGACTGGCAGTCAAGAGGTCGTGGGTTCGAGTCCCATCTTCTCCACATTGATTAACAAACACTTACACTTAATATGTAGGTGTTTTTTCTTTATATAGTAGACCCATTGCCCTCCTAGTTCAACGGATAGAACAAGAGTTTCCTAAACTTTAGATCCAAGTTCGATTCTTGGGGAGGGTACTTTTTGCCTAAGCCTAATTAAAGAAACCGTTTGCTGAACTTTAGGAATATAGGTAATAAAAAGTGGGCTAGAAGTTCTGTATACAACACATAGTACCTCAGGCATTGCTTCTAACCCACTTAAATAACCAAACGAACATTAAAGGGTATTACTCTCGACAAATATATTCGCCAAAACCGTCACAAATCCCAGTGGAATTGGACGTGTGACCGCAAGTACATTCATTTTCCATAGCAATTTTCGTTTAAATATATGTAAAAAAAA
>Ga0255778_10002132_pt1 | contig 17322 bp, 18 predicted proteins | sample 071ome_31_FD_179976 | JGI IMG/M metagenome (GOLD analysis project Ga0255778, IMG submission 179976) | Coastal salt marsh microbial communities from the Groves Creek Marsh, Skidaway Island, Georgia - 071405CT metaG (version 2) | ecosystem: Environmental > Aquatic > Marine > Intertidal zone >...
ATGGGCGGGGGTATCTCTTATGGCCTTGCCAGTCATGAGTGGCATGCAGTATTTTGCACTAATCTCTCCAATTTTTACATTTTTGCTTATTTATTACGTTAGCGGAGTGAGGATGTTGGAGGCAAGATCGAATAAAAAATGGGGGAAGGATCCAAATTATCAGGAATATTTAAGGAAAACCCCAATTTTCCTACCAAAACTGTAAGTTTTAAAGTTTTTTTTATTGCTAATGCAGCAAAAAATATTGCTGTATAATGAATATTGTTTATATTAAACGGTCAAGTTTATTATTAAGGGGTAAAAATAATGAAAAATTATTTAGCGATTCTCTTGCTGATAGCTGGTTTAGCTGCAACAGAAAACAGCGATTTAGATCAGATATTAGTTGAGAATAACAACAGCATAAACCTATCTGAAGAATCTCAACAAGAGATTGACTCATTAGCTACTGAAAAAGATTCATTGCTAGCGGAATGGAAAGTAGTTGTGAAGCAGGTTGAAGGTTTAAAAATCTATAACGAACAAAAGAGGCAACAAATTAAGGCCCAAGAAGAAAGGCTGGTTACTCTAGCTGAACAAACCAGACAAGTAGTAGTTATCCAAAGACAAATTCCACCACTTATGGAAAGAATGGCAGATAGCCTTGAGCAATTTGTTAGTTTGGATGCACCATTTTCATTAGATGAAAGAACCAAGCGAATCAATCAGGTGAGAGCTACATTATCTGATCCAAAAGTAACAGCATCTGAGCAAGTCAGACAGGTGTTAGAGGCTTATAACATTGAAAGAGAGTATGGCAGAACAATAGAAACCTACGAAGATTCAATAGAGCTTGATGGAGAAGAAAAAGTAGTCAACATTCTTCGTATTGGAAGATTGGCACTTATGTATCAGCTTAAAGATCAAAGTGAAGCAGGCATATGGAATGGTTCTGATTGGCAGGAAGTTGATGGCTTCAGAATACCAGTCAGAGACGGAATTCGTATGGCAAGCAAAACTGCCCCATTGGATCTATTGGCAGTACCTGTACAAGTCAAGGGAGGTGAGTAATGAGATTACATAAGTACACATTAGCGTTATTACTTTTAGCCTCTTCAATTCTTTTTGCACAAGAAGTTGAAACTCCAGCCCCTTCAAACTTGGATAAACTTCTTGAGCTTGTAAAAGAAGGAAAAACACAAGAACAGGCAGAAAATGCTGATAGAGAGGCTAGATTTATTAGATCACGTAATCAGCAACAAGAGATTCTTAGAGAAGAGCAAAGAGAACTTGCTCGTCAAGAAAGAATAGCTGATGAACTTGAAGAAGTGTTCGCACAGAACCAAGAAAAATTAAGAGTTGCTGAAGAAGCTTATCTAAAACAGCTTGGTTCCTTAAATGAACTTTTTGGACATATGCAGAGCATAAGTACAGACTCAAGAGTTACATTTGAGACTTCGCTTACTGCAGCAGAATTTGGTAAAGACAGAGAGTTTTTCCTTGGTGACCTTACCAGAAAGATGGGCGAATCAACAGAACTTCCAACAATCGAAGAAATCGAGAGAGTTTGGTATGAAATCATGAGAGAGATGAAGGCAACCGGTGAAGTTGTTAGGTTTTCTACTGATGTTATTAATGTTGACGGGACTCAAGTTAGCTGTGATGTTGTTAGGGTTGGTGTTTACAATGCAGTTTGTGGCAATAAGTATCTTGAATACGTTCCTGCAAAAGGTCAGTATCAATTCCTTGCAAGGCAACCTGCAGGGCGATATACAAGCTCGGCTGGTAGAATTAGTGATGCCGATGCAGGGGCTGGTTATGTAAGTTTTTCTATTGACCCGAGTGGGCCATCAGGAGGAGCACTTTTAGCAAACCTAATACAAAACCCATCTTTACTTGAAAGAGTTGATCAAGGTGGTTTGATTGGTTATATCATCCTAGCCATTGGTGCCATTACATTAATATTTGCAATTTATAAATACGTAGTTCTGTATTTAATGAATAGAGAAGTTAATGCCCAACTAGGTAACGACAATCTTGGTGACAATCCTTTAGGCAGAGTTCTACAGGTTGGTAAAGATCATATGAAGGATCAGCTTGACCGCTTAGAGCTTAAATTGGCTGAAGCAATAATGTCAGAAAGACCATCTATTGAAAGAGGCATCAGCTTTGTGAAGATAGTATCGGTTGTAGCTCCTTTAGCGGGTCTATTGGGAACTGTTACTGGTATGATTATCACCTTCCAACAAATCACATTATTTGGAACTGGTGATCCAAAAATTATGGCTGGTGGTATATCACAAGCGCTGGTAACTACAGTTTTAGGTCTTGTTGTAGCAATACCTACAACGTTAGCACATTCATTCTTACAGTCTTCTGCACGATCTGTAGTAGAAGTTCTTGAAGAACAAGCAACAGGTATTGTTGCGGAAAAAGCTAAGTAAACATGTACTGGTTAACCGAACTCTATATTGCTTTAAGAGACTTTATGGAGTCCGGAGGTCCAGTATTATGGTGGATAGCCATATTAGTTACTTTTATGTGGGCTCTTATCTTTGAAAGAGTTTATTACTTTCTTTATGGACATGATGAAGTGACATCTGATATTCAAAATAAATTTTCATCAATGAAATTTAAATCTAGATGGCATGAAAATCAGATTAAAGCTCGATTTGTTTCAGAAGGAAGAACAGCAATAAACCGAAATGTTCAACTTATTCAAATTTGTATAGCTCTTTGCCCTCTATTTGGCTTAATGGGTACAGTTACAGGAATGATTGAGGTATTCCAAGTGATGGCTTTCACTGGAGGTGGTGATGCAAGATCAATGGCAGGTGGAGTTTCAAAAGCAACTTTACCAACCATGGCAGGGATGGTATCAGCACTATCTGGCGTGCTAGCAATGATTTGGATTAAGAATAAAGTAGAGACAGAAGAACTATTGATAGGCGAGTACGTTAGTGCTAAAAAAGGAGAATAGATTATGAGAAGAAATGCTATTTCAGCGGCAGCAAGAGAAGAAGATAGCGAAATTAATTTAACACCCATGCTCGATGTGGTGTTTATTATGCTTATATTCTTTATTGTTACTGCAAACTTCATTAAAGAACCAGGACTTGAGGTTAACCGACCTGATTCAGATACTTCAGAAATTCAAGAAAATGCAGCCATCCTAATTGCAATAGGTGGAAACGATGAAATCTATATGGATGGACGAAGGATTGATGTTAGACAGGTTAAAGCTAATGTGCTTAAGCTCTTAGCAGACAACCCTCAAGGGTCAGTAGTTATTCAAGCAGACGAAACTGCTAGTGCAGATGCAATTATTCAAGTGATGGATGGAGCAAGAGATGCAGGAGTTTTTGATATATCTCTTGCAGCTGAACCAAATTAAAAGGAGTAAGTCAAAAAGATATGGCTAATAATTTTGTGCTCACCAAAAAGCATCTTTTTATGGGAGCTGCACCACTTGCAGGATTCCTATTATTTGTTTTTATGGTTGCTCTGATTAGCACTGGCGATGCCGGCGATGTTACAAAAGGCAGAAAAATCGGTGATGTCATCATGCCCGAACGAGAGATCGAAACTTTAACCAATGATGAAGTTGAGCCTCCAGAGGAGCCAGAAGTTGCCCCACCAGACATTGCCCCACCACAACTTGATGTGACACCAATTGCTGTGTCAGCAACACAAAGCAAACCTCAAATTAATTTTAATTCAGGTTCTGGTAGCATGTTCAGAGATGGAGAGTATATTCCTCTGTTTAAAGTTCAGCCTGTTTATCCAAGAAGAGCACAAGAAAGAGGAACAGAAGGTTATGTTATTGTGGCATTTACAATCACAGAGTCAGGCACAATTACAGATCCGTTTGTAATCGAAGGTAAGTGTAGATCAGTTAACAACCGAGATGGTGAATACAGTGATTGCACTATGTTTAACAGCGCAACGATAAGAGCAGCTACTAAGCTAAAATATAAACCCACTGTTAGAGATGGCAGACCAGTAGCAGTTGAAGATGTGCCACATAAATTTACTTTTGAACTGGAGGAATAATATGAGATTTTTACTAGGACTTATTATTTTACTCTCTTTTGATTTTAGAGCGGATGAGAGAGATGGTTTACCTGAGTTAGCTACAGAAGAGCAAAAAAGAGAGCTACAAGCAAGAAGATCAAAAGTTTTGACAGCTTCTACTGCTAGAAGAGTCCAGAAAATTGTTGAAGGTCTCGATGAAGCAGGCCAATTAGAAGAAGCAAAGACATTGCTTTTAAAAGATAAAAAAACAGCAGAGGCCAATTTAAAAGACAAACAGATCGATGCTGTTATCAAAGAGACAGACGCAGAGTTAGCACAGCTAAGGAACAGAGTTTCTAGTCTTAACTCTTACGATAGATCAATGTTTTATTACTACCAGGCATATATTAATTTGGCATATAAAGATAATTTGGTTGGGGCAAGAAACGATTATTTGAACCTTATTAAAGAGAAAGATGCACAACCTAGAATCAAGCTCTCTTCTTACTACACAGTTTCCCAGCTTTATTTATCTGATGAGGATTTTGATAATGGTATTAAGTATTTAAAGTTGTGGTTCAAGACAACAGATGAAGTGACAGCGCAGGCCTATGTTTTATTAGGGCAAGCATATTTCCTACAAGACCAATTTCAAAAAGCTTACAACGTAATGATGGAAGCAAAAAGAATTTCTGATGAAACAGGGACCACATTCAGAGAGAACTGGTTCTCAATCTTGTTGGCTACCATGGGAGAGCTCAACTTGAAAAAAGAACAGATACCATATTATGAGGAAGTTTTAGAACTCTACCCAAAGAAAAGATACTTCGTAAATTTAGCTGGTTTATATAACGAACTTGATAGAAGCAGAGACTACACTTCGCTACTAAAAACTGCTTACCAAAAAGAGCTCCTTGATAAAAGCACAGAATTTCAATCGCTCTCTCAGATGTTATTGGCTGCTGGAAATCCATACTGGGCTGCAGAAGTTATGTTAACTGGCATGACATCTGTTGCAGGACAAAAAGTCATTGATCAAGAGTGTGCTCTAGGAAAAGTTTTAGATGAAGACGGTAATTTGGTTGTTGATAAGGATGGCATTCCTGTAGAGGAGATGACTTGTTTGGATGTTTTAGGACCAGCATTTGTCAAAGCTGGCTCTGCTGAGGCTCTAGATAGAGACGCCGCACCATTTTTGGATGAAAGTGAAAGAAACTTAACTATCTTAGCTGAATCACTCAGAGCTGCACAAGAAAGAGAAGCAGCAGTTGATGTTTATAGAAGGCTCGATAAAGTTATAAGTAATGGTGAAGCACTCATTGCTATTGGCAATCTTCTGTACTTAGACAACAATATCAGCGAAGCTATTGAAGCTATAAATAAGGGCATCAAAAAAGGCGACCTTAAGAACCCAGGTTTTGCTCAATTAACCCTTGGACAAGCATTATTTGAACTACAGAGGTTTGATGAAGCCAGAGATGTTTTTACCAAAGCATCGCAAAGTAAGAAAGATGCAGTTAAAAAGTCCGCAAGAGCTTGGTTGCAGTATACAGATAATGAGCAACAGAGAGTTAAGAATTTAAATCTCAGAAGAGAGTCTATTTCTTAAGCAGATACTCTTTTATAACGAAGTCATAATCATTATCTGCATTTTTTTTAAATGATTTTTGTGACTGCTCAATCCAGTTTTCTAAATTAAATCTAGGATAGTGAACATCACCAACCAATTCATTTGCTTCGACCCAAGTAATCACGAGCTTATTAATCATATCTTTTGCAAGAGTAAAAATTTTAGCACCACCAATGATGACGATTTCATCTTGATTATTCGCTAAGCAATATTTTTTTGCAGCTTCGATTGCATCAGGGAAGTTATTTACTACTACAGCACCATCTAACTCATTGATTGTTGTAGTTATTACAATGTTGTGTCTATTTGGTAGTGGTCTTCCAATTGATTCATAAGTATTTCTCCCCATCACTATGGGTTTATTCATCGAATAATTTTTGAAATGAGCTAAATCATCTTTGAGGTGCCATGGCAAATCATTATCTTTCCCAATCAATAAAGATCTATTCATGGCCACAAGACTTGAGATGATCATACTGCTACTGGTGCGGCAATATGAGGATGATGTTCATAGCCGATTAATTCAAAATCTTCATAAACGTATTCATCTATGTTTTGTTTTCTTGCTACTTTAATCTGTGGCGGAGATAAAGGCTGTCTAGTTAGTTGCTCATCGGCTTGTTCGAGATGATTTGTATAAAGATGCACATCACCAAATGTGTGTACAAAGTCCCCAACTTCTAAGTTACATACTTCAGCAACCATATGCGTTAACAAGGCATAGGATGCAATATTAAAAGGAACACCAAGAAAAATATCTGCACTACGTTGATAGAGCTGACAAGAGAGCTTATTGTTTTGCACATAGAACTGAAACATGTTGTGGCAAGGGGCTAAAGCCATGCTTGGTATATCGCCAACATTCCATGCGCTGACAATATGCCTTCTACTATCGGGATTTGATTTGATTTGTTCAATTACTTCGAGTATTTGATCGTAAGACTTGCCATCAGATTCCCAATTACGCCATTGTTTTCCATAAACTGGCCCTAGTTCTCCATTATCATCTGCCCACTCATCCCAAATTCTGACACTATTTTCTTTAAGAAATTTTATATTTGTTTCACCTCTTAGGAACCAAAGCAGTTCAAATGCAACTGACTTAAAGTGAACTTTCTTAGTGGTAATTAAAGGAAAGGATTCTTGTAGATTGAACCGCATCTGATAACCAAAAATAGACAAGGTTCCTGTTCCAGTTCTGTCGCCTTTATGAGAGCCTTCGGTACGTACTTTTTTTAGTAGATCAAGATACTGTTGCATTATTTCTTCTTAGTATAAAGACTCCTAATATTATCATAGGTATACATAATAATTGTCCTTGGGTGATGAAACTAAACAATAAAAAATCGTTACCGTAAACAAAATCTGGAGTTCTAAAAAGTTCTGCTATTGACCGAAGCACACCATAACCAATAAGGAAATAAGCAGAATGCCGACCATAACTGTTGGTTCTTTTGATAAAGAAATTTAAGAAGATAAATAGGACTACACCCTCTAAAAAAGCTTCATAAAGTTGTGAGGGATGTCGTGCAATTTGTAAAGGGTCGGTAGGAAAAATCATGCCCCAAGACACATCAGTGGCTCTGCCATATAATTCGGCATTGATGAAGTTAGCGATCCTGCCTAAAAAGAGAGCTATCGGTAGAGAAGGTGAAACCCAATCTGTAATTTCAAGAAATTTGAGGTTGTGCTTTCGTGCAAACACAAACATCATAATTGTACCGCCAATTAGACCACCATGAAATGCCATCCCTCCTTGCCAAATTTTGAACACATAAAAAGGATCCTCAAGCTGTAGATGAAAGTCATAAAAAAGAACACTTCCCAACCTTCCACCAAGCACTACTCCTAAGAATAAGCCATAAAAGAAAACAAGATCTTCTGTTTTATTTTTGTCTAACTTAATGCCAAAAATAGGTCTATTGGCAACCATATGTAAGTAGATTAGGTAGGCACTTAGAACGTAAGCAATGCCATACCATGCAATATCGATTGAATCTCCCCAAAAGCCTGAGATTGGAATGGAGATTGCAATTGGATCGATAAATTCAGGATATTTCATTAAGCTAGCAACCAATAAATAAATACTGGCAAAAGTTGGAGAGCATAAAGTATTTGATAGACTTTATCGTTAACCTTTTGCGTAAGCTGTGCTCCTATTCTTGAAAAAACTGAACTAAATATTGCAATAAAAAATAAACTCAGATAATTAACATAGCCTACTGAATAATCAGGTAAATCTTCTGTGTTTATGCCGAGGTACATATACGATAATGCCCCAATGATGCCGACAGGAAGTGTGCACACCAGTGAGGTGCCTGCAGCTCTTTTAATGTTTTCTCCCATGAAGCGTAAAAATGGGCCAATAAAGATGCCTCCACCAACCCCAAATAGCGAAGAAAGAGTTCCTACAAACCCACCAAATGGCAATGCAATAGTGTACGAAATAGGCTTCTCCACTGTGGATTCACCAGATTTGAAGAAAAGTCGCAATGAGATTAGAAAGATAAATAGAGCAAATATTTTTTTAAATAATTCTTTATCAAGTTCAACAGATATTAGAGCACCAATAACGGGACCGACAACTATCCCAAGCAAAAGTTTGCGAAAATTAACCCAGGAGATTGTGCCATTCTTATGGTGCACAGGTATTGCTGAAAGCGCATTTACTATAATGCATGCTAGTGCAGTTCCAAGAGAAATAGGTATAGCAATTTCATCTGAGTAGCCCAAACTTTTATAGAGGAAGTGCAAAGATGGAACAATGACTATTCCTCCCCCAACGCCAAAAAATCCAGATAAAAATCCTGACAGGATGCCAATTAGGGGATATAACAAAAACTCAATTGTCATGCTCTATTTTCTCCGATTCTTTTTTTCCAATTGAAATTAATTTGTTTACCCTTGCTTCAATGGATCCCTTTCCAGTAGAAAGCTTATTCATTGCATCGTCAAATTTCTTCTGTGAGAGTTCTATCGAATGTCCAAGGCTATTTACAGTTTCTATAAACCCTCCTAGTTTATCAACTAGTTTTTGGGCTTCCTCATAAATAACCTTTGCTCCTTCTCTTTGGCCATCTATTCGCCATAAATTTTCAATCATTTTTATTGATATATGAAGCTGGGTTGGGCTGAGCAAGGCTATACGTTTTTTGGTAGCAAATGATAAGAGCTCCTGATCGTATTTAAGCGCAACATTTAATGCATCATCAATTCCCAAGAATAAGAAAGTCATATCTGGTGAGTTTAAATCGGCAATATCATTGTATTTTGTATCACTTAGTTCTTTAATGCGCTCCTTAACATTCGTAACATGTTGTTTGCCAAACTTGTTTTTATCTTCACTATTTTCACTACTGCTGTAATCGTGGTACGCTCTAAATGAAAACTTGGAATCAATGATTATTTGGCGATCATCTGGCAAATATACTATAGCATCAGGTCTTTTATTCTTTAATCCACCCTCTTCCTTTACTACAAAGTTTTCTTGTAATTTATAGTGAATATTTTCCTGCAATCCTGAGTTCTCAAGCAACATGCGAAGCTTCATTTCTCCATAATCGCCTTGTGTCTTGCTGTCTCCTCGTAAAGCATCGGCAAGATTGGCAGTATCGCTAGTGATTTGGTTTGTTTTTTCAATCAATCCATCAATAGTAGTTTTCGTTTCAACGTGGAGCTTAAGCTGTTGTTCAGTATTTTTCTTAACCTCTTCCTCAAATTCCTTAATCCTTGCTCTAAATGGGTCGATAATTTTTTCAATGCTGTCTTTAGATGATGTTTTAAATTCAGCTTCACGTTCTTTGTAAACCATTTCAATTGTTTTTTTAATCTCTTCAGTCAGCGAGGCAGCATCTTCTTGAGTGTTTGAGTTCTGGTTTTTGATTAATTTAAGAATCAAAAAAGTTAACAAGCCCAAAGATATAGTTAAAAAAATTGATAGAATTAAAACTGCTGAATCCACTAATGAATATTTTAGACCAAATCAAAGAAGAACTCCCCTGGTTGGGTAATAATGAAATATATGATTTAACTAGAGGCAAGCCTTCTCCTAATCAATTGCTTTTATCTCAGAAATTAATTGAAAGCATAAGTCAGCCATTTGAAATGGATGGAGTTGATCTTAGAAACTATGGCACCCCAGAGGGTATAAAATCAGCTAGAAATCTTGGCAGCACAATATTGGATACAGACGAAAAGAAAACCTTAGCGCTTGATAATTCCTCCTTAACCTTAATGCATCAAATATTGGCATGTTCATATTTTTTAGGTTTCAGCTCATCTAAGTTAACTCCAGAAAGTAAGTTTATTTGTCTAGTGCCTGGGTACGATAGGCACTTCAAGCTTCTGGAAAATTTTGGGATTGAAATGATTAGTGTGCCTTTTCTTGAGAATGGCCCTGATATTGAAAAAATTAAAGAATATATTGCAAATGATAATAGCATTCATGGAATTGTTTGTGTTCCTCGACACTCGAATCCAACAGGCCATACATTTACCGACGAACAGGTTGATCAAATATTTAAAGCCGTTCAACCAAATAAAGAAAACTTTATGATCATCTGGGACAATGCCTACGCTTGTCACGATTTAAAAGAAACAATCAAACAAAGCTCTGCAAGTTCTATTGCCAGAAGTAATGGAGTTGAGGACAACCTATTTATTCTTGGTTCAACATCAAAAATAACCTTGGCAGGGGCTGGAATTTCATTTATATCTTCAGCTGCTGAGAATCTAGATCAATTTATAAGCTACCGCAACTCGCTTACTCCTGCACCCAATAAGATGAATCAAGGTTTGCATGCAAAGATTTTCTCTCAGGTATCAATAATTGATCATATGACAGAGCTTAAAAAGCTTATATTGCCAAAATTTGAATTGGTTGAATCATATTTATTGAATTTAAAGAAAATGAATCTTTGTGAGTTTACCTCACCTACTGGTGGCTACTTTTTTTCATTTGAATCTTCTAATAAAAATGCTGAGGAGATTATAAATGCTTGCGGAGAGGTTGGTTTAAAGCTCCTACCTGTCGGTTCTTGTTTTCCTTATTTAAGAGATCCAAATAACTCTAATATCAGGCTGGCTCCTACCTTTCCTAATATCGAAGATTTAGAGAAATGTATGGAAATTTTTTCTAAAGTCGTAATTAGGTTGAACTAATTGTCTAAGTAGCAGTCAAAATTATTATGAGAACAATATTATTGATCGTATCGATCTTTTTTTACTCTGGTTTATTTTTTGCTGATCATCATGGTGAAAAAATGAATCAGAAAGCGGGAATGGAAAATAGGGCTATGATGGCAAGGCTGAAATTAGACCTTGCCGAACTTAAAGGGCCACCATCGGTAGCAGAGGTTGCTGCGAAAAAAGCAGAGAGGTTATCTAATCTTGATCTATTAATTGCCTCTGGCAAATATGAAGGTGAAAGATTAAGAAGGCTGGAAATGATGCGCGACAAGATTGTTAACCAAGAAATTCCAAGCCAAGAAGCTATAAACCAGCGACATGAAGAAAGATTAAAAAAAGCCAACAAGAAGCTACAGAAAGGAAACAATAGACAAGAAAAGACTCGAAAGCAAAAACGCAAATATAGAAAAAAAGATTAATTTAGTCGTAATCTGCCCATAAGATATTTGCTGCAATTGACCTGAAAGGACGCCAGTCACTTGCTATCGAAGTCATATCCTCAATGGTTGGACGTTCTTTCAGGTGTTTAAGTCTCCTTACTCCCTCTTGCAAGCCAATGTCGCCTACTGGCCAAATATCTGGTCGCCCTAAACATGCCATAAGGTAACAATCTGCCGTCCATGGGCCTATGCCTTTAAGTTTGCATAGTTCTTTTTGTGCATCGTTGTCAGACATTATTGAAATTGTTTCGTAATTTAGATCCCCATTAATCTCAGCGTTAGCAACTATGCTAAGGTAGTTAATTTTTTGGCGACTAAGCCCACAAGCCTTTAATGAATCTTGCGATAAGTTGAGGTAATTTCTACTAGCTATTTTTGTCATTAAGTCAAAGACTCTTTTTTTAATTGTGTTCGCTGCTTTTACAGAAAGTTGTTGCTCAATAATCAGCGAAGCCATTCCCTCAAAACCCTCTGGTCGCAGGAAAAAAGAAATTTTAGTTTTAGGAATAATGCTTTTAAAAGCAGGCTCAACTTTTAGGAGATGTTTAACTCCTTTTTCATAGTCTAATGAATTCATCTTCTTTGCATGCCTTTTTGAAGCAACAGTTCTTTGAACTCGTCAAACTTATCTTGCCCAAAGAAAGTTTTGTCTTTATAGACCATGAGAGGTACGCCATGATGTCCTGCTTGTTGCTGTAGGCTTTGATTGGTTTTTATTGCTTTTACAATTGTATCTTCATTGTCAGCAACTTCTTGCTTCATCACATTAAAATCCAAACCAACATTTTCCGCTGCTCGTCTTAAGTTTGATTCATCATTCCAACCGCTTTTGGTGCCAAATATAAGATGTGAAACCTGATGTGCAAATTCAATGCCTTTGTTGTGAAATTCTGCCACCATGCCTAGGTGGCAAATATCAAAGATGTAGGGTTGCTCTTTGTTAATCTTTCCAGTGATATAGCTTTGCTGAATAGGGTCTGGTTTTGGGGAATAAAAAGGCAAATTAAGTTTTCTGGCTTTAGATTTAATATCAAAGGTCTTGTGTAGAAAAAAGCTAAAGAAGTTTTTACCTTTGAAAAATTCTGGTTGTCTTATGGCTAGAGGGTAAACAAGCTTAAATTGAATATCGATAGTATGCTCTTCTTTGAGTTTCAGCATTCTTGGCAGAACTAAATAAGAATATGGACTTCGATATGAAAAAAAGAAATCAACCTTCATCTAAATATACTAGCATTATAACTGTGTGAGACTTCTATATCTCGCACATAAGGTTAATTTGCAACAATTACTATCTCACCTTCATTGTCTGGATCTTCAATTGATTCCTTGAGAGTTCGGTCAACTTCAACTCGTGCTCGCAAGGGTGCTTCATATAAGGCTTCCCTGCCTCCATCTGAGTGTTGGTCGATCAAAGTTAATAGCTCTGCTACTTTATTAGGGTATGAGGCAGAAAGTTCATTTTGCTCCGTAGGGTCGTCATTGAGGTTAAAAAGCCATTTCTTTTCAGGAGTTTCTGCGACTTGTAGTTTCCAGCCGTCTTTAATAACAACTTTGTTATGGTCCGTTTTCCAAAATATTGGTCTTTTGCTCAGATCCAAAGAATTATTAAATAGATCTATACCATCGACTTGATGAGTTAGGTCTTCATTAACTAGGCCATGTATTGTGGGCATAATGTCAATGTGTGTTGCACGTTCAGAAATTACTTTTGCATCTATTCCTTCCTTCCAAAAAATAAGAGGTACCTTAATGCCGCCTTCAAAAAGTGTCAATTTCCAGCCTCGATAAGGAGAATTTATGTACCTTAAGCCAATGTATCCAGCACCACCATTATCACTTGTGAAAATGATCCATGTGTTGTCGTCTAAATTATGCTCCTTTAGCGATTCAACAATTCGACCAACACTGCGATCTAATGCTTTAATCATTGCTGCATATACTCTTTCAGTATGGTCTTCGATATACGCAAGCTCTTCGTAATCTGACTTCAGTGCTTGCAATGGTGTGTGCACACCCCAATGCGCCAAATAAAGGAAAAATGGTCTATTTTTGTTTGCTTCAATGACCTTGATGGCTTCATCGGTATAGTAATCAGTTAGATAACCATCAGGCTCAAACCAGTTATCCATATAAGTTGTTTGGTTGAATTGCGCGGCATAATCCATAGTAGCCCACAAAAATTTATCTATGGGATCAAAATCAAGGAAGGCATTAACTACACGCGGATCATCTTTAGGTAAGAACAATCCACTCGACATTAACAAACTTTCATCAAAGCCTTGGTTAAGAGCAGCAAAGTGCGTATCACGCCCTAAGTGCCATTTACCAATATGGGCTGTGTAGTACCCTGCCCGACCTAAAGTCTCAGCAAATGTTATTTCTTCATTAGGCAAGCCTGCCAATTCGAAAGGTATGTTGTCGTTTTCTGGAATATATTCAGCAGCACCATAAGAAAATAGAGCGATTGCTCTTGCCATACCAACAGGCACAGGTGTAAATTCAAAACCAGTGGTTGTGGCATACCTGCCCGTTACAATCATACCTCTTGAAGGAGCACATGTAGCACTACCTGAATAGGCATTTTTAAATTTGATTCCACTGTTCGCTATGTAGTCGATATTGGGTGTATCTACGGTTCCACCAGGCTCAAGATCATCGTAGTTGGTCATATCATTGATGCCTAGATCATCGGCTACAATAACAATGATGTTTGGACGATCATCCGTTCTTGCTTCTGGGCCTTCTTGCCAGGTAATTTCTTGATTTGGGCTAATTTGATAGTCAGGTCTGATAAAAGTTACGATAATGAAAAAAAGAATATCTCGCCAAAAAAATGCAAGCACACCAAGCACAGCAACAATAGCAAATATTATCTTTTTCATTTTCTTCTATAGAGAATAAAAGCCCCTAACCCAATAACAATTATAAGCAATCCCCACGGCAGATGTTCATAGGCCCTTCTTTTAATTGTGTTAACTTGCATTTCAGCAGCCCAAAAGTAATCTTCAGGCAATTCAACCACACCATTTACTTCAACATACTCATCATAGGAGCTTAAAAGATCTTGGAATATGTCTGGGTAAGTTTTGGATAAATCTTTGGTCTCTCCGGGGTCATCTTTTAAATCAAACATTCGCCATAAGCCATCTCCAGACGGGGGCCTATTTCTCACAATCTTATATCTGCCCTTAAAAAGTGCAGAATTGCCTGTAACCTCAAGACCTATGTATTCATCATCTGAGTAAATTTGCGCCCTATTTCCAGCTAGAATGTTTTTCAGAGATTTGCCGATCATCTGATTATGCACTTGACCACCGACGATATCTGTAATCGTTGAGGCAATATCCGTGACGTACGAGAACTCATGATAGATGCCTTGCTTTATATTTGGTCCAGATATTATTAATGGGACCTTAATGCCGCCTTCATTCATATGGAATTTATACATGTGGTGAGGCGATGCCATTGCTTGAGCAAACTCGGTACCAATATAAACGTAGCTATTTTCTTCCCCTAAAGTTTCATAGTTTGTATTGTAGTTGGTTGTGCCAATCCACTGGTTCCAGGCTTCGTGGTCTGATGGATCATTACCTTCAGGCCCGTTATCCGATGTGATAATAAATATTGTGTTGTCATAGAGATCATTAGCTTTTAAATAATCAATAAATCTGCCTATGTGATAATCCATAGCATTAAGCATGCCAGCAAAAACTGCTGCACTTTTAACCTTATGAGCTCTGTCCTCCTCTTCCAAGTCCTCCCACACATCAAATTTTTTCAATGAATCAACTATGGGTGCCTCAGAGGCAAAAATACCTTTTTCAATGGCAGCATTTTTTCGGTCTTCTCGTAAGCTTGCCCAGCCATCGCGATACAAGTCTAAGTATTTTTCCGTGTATTTTTTTGGTGCTTGGAGTGGAATGTGTTGGGCTTGAAATGAGATATAAGAAAAAAAAGGACCTTCCTTTTCAATATCTTCATCAATATACCTAATCATTTCATCAATAAAAAACCTTGATGAGTAAAAATCTTTAGGCAGTATTACTGGTTTACCATTCTTGAACCAGGGAGCTTTTGAATAATAGGGCAAGTATGAGTGATTTGAATAGTTATCTCCACCAGTTGCATCAAGGATAAATGTCTTTGCAAAGCCACGATTGTGTGGCAGGGCTGCAGTTTCTTCTCCCCCAAAACCCAAATGCCATTTCCCTGTCATATAGGTTTTGTACCCATGTGGTTTAAGAAGTTCAGCAAGTGTTAGTGCTTCTGGTATTAAATACCCTTCATAGCCTGGAGTCTTTCTTAAGTTTCGAGGCATAACTTCTGGGATCATTGGAATTCCAATATTATGGTTATCCATGCCAGTTAAAAGCATAGCTCTTGAGGGCGCACACTCAGGCGAAGTATGGTAATTGGAAAAGATTAAGCCTTCTCCAGCTAGCATGTCCATATTTGGAGTATCAATTTCGCTTCCAAAAGCACCAATATCTGTAAGCCCAAGATCATCAATCAGGATTAGAACTATATTTGGTTTCTCATTGCTAGATAAGGCAAAACTTATTACTGTTATTAAGAGGAATAAACGCACAGTATCAATTATGACAAAAATTAGGGAATTAATTACCAATTTAATCCTGTTATTTTTCTTTTTTTGGACATTGGTTGCAGCATTTGCACCATTTCTGGAATATGAAGTTTTTTTCCCATTTAGGTTTGAGGCTTTGGGAAGCAAAGAATTTGATTATGTAAGATTGGTCGTATTTAAGTCTTCAGCTTTATTCACATTAACTTTATTTACATTGAATTTTTGGAGACGAAAACGCCCTTTATCAGCTATAGCACCAGTAGTTGTTATGTGTTATTCCTTGGTATTTTTTGAAATATTGTCTATTTTTACCTTAGAGCAGTCTACAGAATATAAAGCCAATATCTATTTAATGTTTTTCTTTGCATCCGCTGGTGGTTTATTGCATTACAGAAATATAAAAGAATCACAAAAAATATTTCAGTGAGATATTCCACAGTTTTTATTAGCTGTCACGGCAACGTCCATTAATTTTGGGTCGGGCAAGTTTAGATTGTTCATAAATTCAATGAACTCTTCTTTGCTTGAAAAGTTAAGCCTTGGATTGTTCTCAAATTCAAGGCCTAATGTTGATTGCAATTTCCCGTTGTAATCGTGTGCAGGTAAAACTATCGTATCCGAATCAAGCTCTCTCAGAATAGTGAAAAGACTATTATATAAATCAGTTGAGCTACCATTCTGAAAATCAGTCCTGCCACAACCATTAATTAATAGGGTGTCTCCTGTAAATAAGTACTTCATACTATCCATTTCCATGTAATAGCAATAGCTATCATCGGTATGACCTGGTGTGAATAAAGCCTTGATTTTAAGATCTGCAAACTCTATAACATCATCACACTGAATAGGCTGTGAGACACAAGCAGCTTGAGATTGCTCTCCCATAACTGTGATACAGCCATGTCTTTCTCTGAGCTCACCAAGTGCAGTTATATGATCGGCATGAATATGTGTGTCAATTGCATAAGCTAATTTTAGATTTTGTTCTTTAATCAAATCTGAGTATTGGTCCACATCATCTAACACAGGATCAATTATCACGCATTCATTACCACTAATAATTAGGTATGTATGAGTTGATGACTCAGCATGAAAAAATCTTTCAATCATTTTTCAGGTTTTTTAAAAAGAAGTGTAAATCTATCGCTTTCACCAATTGCTAGATATTTGTCTTTATCAATTTCTTTCAACCGCAAGCTTGGCGGCAGTGTCCAAACACCATTTTGATAGTCAGCTGTATCTTTACTATTGGCATTTATTTCACTTGATGCGACAAGAATGAAACCAGCTTTTTCAGCAACAGAAATAGCATACTCTTCTGTTATATAGCCAGATTTTTTCATTGCCTCAAGAGAAGTGCCAGGCTTTGCTCTATGGTCAACAACTCCAAGGGAGCCACCAGGTTTTAAGACTTTGTAAGCTCGACTTAATATGTCGTCACCTTGTTGGCCTATCCAATTGTGAAGGTTGCGAAAAGTTACTACCAA
>Ga0255778_10002133_pt1 | contig 17320 bp, 24 predicted proteins | sample 071ome_31_FD_179976 | JGI IMG/M metagenome (GOLD analysis project Ga0255778, IMG submission 179976) | Coastal salt marsh microbial communities from the Groves Creek Marsh, Skidaway Island, Georgia - 071405CT metaG (version 2) | ecosystem: Environmental > Aquatic > Marine > Intertidal zone >...
AGATCTACTACATGACTCCAGAACCATGAAAAATAACTACTGCTCACCAAACCAGAAAGATTTTTAAAGTAATCATCTTCCAGGAAATTATTAATAATTTCCATGAAAATTATTTAAGCTTCAGCAGGAGCAACTTTCTTTTTACCAATGTTATACTTTGCTTCCAGAGTCCACTCACCCTTTTCTTTGTAAGCGATAACCTTGATCTGATTCAGAGGTGATACATCCTCGATCGTTTCTGGTTTCACCACTGTGATCAGTTCCCAATCAACCAGGAGTTGAGTGATGCGGTTACGACGCTGTACATCATTCAGCGTCAGGTTAGCGCGTTTGCCGTCAAGGGCAAAGAGTTCTTTAAAGTGAACGATGTAGTATCTACCCTGCTTGTGAAGAATATGGCAAGACTGATACAGTTTCTTTTCCTTCCGAGAAGCAACGCCAATTCTGGTCAGAGTTTCACGAACTTTAAGAAAATCATCAGGCTCACTCAAAGTAACTTCGACCATATCACTAGGTTCCCAAGTTACTTCAATGTCAGTCGCTGTCGTCATTGTTTTCCACCTCTAGTCAATTTAAGTTTAATAGAATTTAGTTGATCATCAGAAAGGATACTAAGAGCGGACCTTGCCTTCTCATTACTATAACCATAATAAGATTTGACTGCTTCCAGATCTGTAATCTTTTCTTTTTTTAACCAAGGAGAGAATCTCCGTTTTGGTCTGACAATATTTAGCAAAAATTCATATTGTAGTTTCTTAGACAAATGATGATTGATGTTCATCTCATTTGCTGCCATGATGGTATCAATGAAACCAGACAGACAGCGATTCACGATGAAAGGTGGATACTCATTCTTGTTCTCATCAGTCATGATATTTTGCTTCTCATGATTGATAGAATTTAACCAGTGCTTTAATTCAGTCTTCGACATACCCCATAAATTCAATGTCTTCAATACAATCAACGGTAGTTTCGTATTCACCAATACGATACCAGTGCCTTTCAACCCCTAAGGTATCTGGTTTGAAACCCAGATACTCAATGTCATCGCAATTATTCTCACGCATCCATGCCTGAAGGCGATGATGCATTAATTCATCTCTGTTCATTTCAGCTCATAATATTGGTTTATATTATATCCAGGTGGCATACGGGGATGAATATCCATTGCCATGCTTACCCTAATTTCATCAGACTTATTAGGAGGAACCCAATGATAAACACTAGATGAAAAAAGCATTAATTCTCCTCTATTATTTTCATTTTTTTCTCCCTCAAACCATGTACCAAGACCAGGATCACCGCCAATAAAAAGGTTAGTACAAGTCCAATCAAATGGAGGAGCACCTGGAGATTCTACTGAACGATGGCAATGTCTAGCAATCCCCTCACCTTTTCTAAATGCATTTGCCCAACACTGAATATATCTCCTTCGTCCAACAACAATTCTTAATTTTGGAACAATAATATCAGCAACTAGTTTATTGTTTAGATAATTATGGCACCAATGTCTTCCTGTCAAAGAATTTTCAGATGTTCCGTCATGAACATCTTCACCCAAAGACTTAACATATTCTTCAGTATCAAGAATAAATTTGTACAAAAAATCACACTCTTCAATAGAGAGAAAATTAGGAATTTTAAATAACATCATAATTAAAAATTAGTAATTCTGCACGGTCTTTCTGTTCGTTCATATAATCGCCTGTAGAGCGCATTGTATAAGTTAGGTCATAGGTAGATGTCATCCATCCTTCAAAGCGATCCTTGACCATCTGAGAGGAGTTGTAGGAGATTAATTGAGGACCAACAAAACAATCGCAATCAACAGCAAAAGTATCGTGATTGAATCCTTTATGCATTGATCCTTTGCGCCCATAGAGGTTATCCTTAATGTCATAAGGAGGATCGAGATAAGTAAATACTTCTTTGTCATCGGTAAGCAAATGCTCGTATGAAAGATTAGTAATCTTCCAGTCCTTAATAATCTGCTGATATCCCAGTAGATTATCTATTCCACGCATCGAGAAGTTAGACTCGGATGCCTGTTTTGAAAAGGATGAGGATTCAGTGAGACCAGAAAAAGAGCACTTGTTAATAATGTAAAAACTAACGGCACGATGAAAGGGTTCGCTGTCGGTTTCATTTAAATAATCCTTTGCTTGTTGGAATAGATTTCGAGCGGAAGATGGATCGCAATAACGCTGCTTTAGTTGTACTAATTCATCTCGCATCTTCACACCATTGTGCTGAAGTTCTTTCCAGAAGTTATACAAAGGTTCGTATAGATCATTCACCCACACAGGAGTATCTGGATTTTCTTTTGTGAATGCGATTGCTACACTACCACCACCAAGAAAAGGTTCACGGTATTCTTTAATGTTCTTAGGGAACTTAGGTAGCAGATATTTGGTGGCACGAGATTTACCACCAGGATAGCGAAGGGGTGTTTTCAAAGATTTCATACTGTTTGCTCAATCAAATTATAAAGTTTAGTAGCGAAGTCTTCCTTCTCTACTGGAGTCACATTCTCAGCGAGAAATGTAATGTCATCAAAATGAACTCTAAAAGAAACAGAATCATCTTTCAGAGTTATATGCTTCATACAAGCATCCCAAGTACAAATACCAACTGTATAAGTTTCGGTATCCCATAATAGCATGTAATCAAAGGTTTTTTCTGGAAGACCCAAATTTTTACCTTGAAAATTTTTCAGAGTAATTTGTTTAGTCCATGGAATAGTCTTACAAAAAAGACCATCTTGACCCTTTGATTCATAATAAAGATTATCTACAAGACCGTAGAAATCTCTACCATTCTCTGTATCACCAACATACTTTAATTGTCCTCCACTATATTTGGCAATAGCAATCTCTTGAACTTCGGCACGAAGCGGGCGCGTTTGATGTCTCTTGAGACCGTCTGTAGATTTAACTACACCAAAAATAGAAGGAAAATCAAACAGTTTCGGATTGATCATAATCAGCAGGATGGTATTTCAAAAATTCCCAGAAGGTCATTTTCATTTCTTTCTGAGTCATGCCGCAATGGGCAGCAGCGGCGGGAAGGTTCATACTAGCACGGAAAAGACCCCAGTGTGCTTCCTTAACATTTTCTGGGGTAGTCTTGATTTTATCCATCAAAGAATCAGTTTCTTTTTCTCGGGAGTTGCGATGGGCGAATACATTTGCTCATACTGCTGAACAATCTCATCTGCTGCTTCAGCAACATAGACCACAAACTTAACAGCAACTTTGATTTCTTTCTGCTCTTTGCTGATCATCGGGGACCATTGAACAAATGTCAGAGTGCCCTGTTGAGTAGGAACACCCACAATAGGATTGCGGAGGGTGATTGATTCATCATCATAAGACACCACTTCAGTAATCAGATCCTCACCAGAGGACATACGAATCAGTTTTACATTCATTTGAATTGACACTCCATCATAATTTCAATTAAACATGCCAGAAGATTGATCTCCTGATCAGCAGCAAATGCTGCCTGGTACTGGTATTTAGCGATCACTAGAACCGCTGCTGGGATTGTGTTTGGCGTCAGTACATCGTACATTGCCTCATAGATGCGATGAATAATCATATTGAAATCATTATCCAGATTCGCAACCACCCATTTACGAACAACATTGAACTCTTTATTCTTCAAAGCATTCGTAAGTTCTTTCAGATTGATGTCAGTAATCTCGGTAAGGATACCAGTGTCGATACTGCCAGTATTACCATACTTCTGAAGTTGATTCAGAACACGACGCCAATCTGGAAAGTGATTTTGAATTAGTTCCGCAACAACTTTTGGATCATAATCCACATATTCCGCCTCAAGTATAGTCCTGACACGGTTGAAAAATTGTCCAGCGACTGCTGCTTTTTCTTTTCCTTTGTATGAGAAATCAATGACTGAGCATCTCGACTGGATGGGATCAATGATTTTGTTTTTGTAGTTACAGGTGAAGATGAATCGGCAGTTGCTATGATACGCCTCAATACTACTCCGCAGGAGGAGTTGTACATCGTTCCCTGTGTTATCTGCCTCATCAATGATGATGACCTTGTGCTTACTTCCTTGAAGTGATACGGTCGTCGCAAAAGTTTTTGCTGTGTTCCGTACCGTGTCCAGAAATCGTCCTTCGTCAGATCCATTAATTACAATATAAGATAGTCCTAGTTCATTACACAATGCCTTAGCGGCAGTGGTTTTACCAACACCAGGAGGACCAGTGAGAAGAAGATTATTCAACTCACCAGCGGCAACCTGTTGCTGTAGATCACGCTTGATACTCTCGGGGAGAATACATTCTTCGATTGTCTGTGGGCGGTATTTCTCCACCCAAAGATACTTATCGTTCATTATATAAAAAATAAAGGTCAGTTAGAATCAGGTTCCAGAGCAATCCAGTAAGTAACAGGAATGCTCTTGTGGGTAAAGCGACTGATCAGACGCTTCGACATAACAACATCATAATCTCCTTTCAAGAGTTTGATGTTCTCCACCTTCAAGTTTAGCACAAACTCATCAGTTGTCGTGCCGACATTGATAGAGAATGTGTTGGAAGTATCGTTCTCCTTGTCGCGGGCAACGATATTGATTTCAGAACCATCACCAATGACAGAGAAATCAGGCAGTTGATATACTGCTGCTGCCCTTTGGAGACTGCTGAGATCAGATTCAGTCAGAACAAACCGTACTTCCTCATCAGGAAGATTGATCTCCTTCTCAGGTGCCTGCTTAATCAGACTTGAATCAGCAAAGAAATACTTGATAGCAGAACGATTGTTCTTGATCTTGACATAATGATTGCCAGTGAATTCCATATCAGCACCCTTCATCAGGGACATACCACCTAGGAACTCATTGAGATCGTAGATCGAGAAGTCCTGGGGGAAGGACTCTTCTACATTTGCCACAGCAAAGATATTCTCTGCTACAGAAATAGTACGGAGAGTATTACCAGACTTCACAGAAATAGACTGGTTGATACCAGAGAAGTTCTTGAGAAGATTAAAAGTGTTTTCAGAAAGTTTCATATTCAACGAGTGTAAGTTTCTCCAGATTTGTGAAGACCAGCGAAGTGGTAAAGAAGAACGCAATAGTGAATTGCTTTCAGTATATCCATCTTGGACTTACCATTCTTCTTACCGAATCGTGACAGATACTTGATAGCATTAGAACGACAGAAAGGTTCGCCGTCGCCAATGCTTTCAATTAAATCAAGAGTTTGAGTCTTCGATTGTTCAGAAGTGTAGTGTGAATGATAAGTGCCTGAAAGATAATCCTGAACCTCTTTGAGGGTCAGGTCTTCTTCATACTTCCAAAATCCATTGGCATTATTCCTAATGATATCATCAGTCGCCATTAGTCAATTCCTCCATTTTACTAAAATTTTTCACTTTATCAAATTTGAGAACACGGTCAAACTTTTCAACCATGTGCTCGCGGTGCGAGATAATAAACAAGTTGAGATCGTTGGCAAAGTTTCTCAAGATATATGATAACTCATCAGTGCCCGTACTGTCAAGTGAACTGTCAAAAATTTCATCCAGAACCAGCAGGTTGGTGTCCACGCTGTTCTTGAGTTTAGCAACGGACCTCCAGGTTAGCATAAGGGCGATGTCAATGCGAGACTTCTCGCCCTCCGAGAATGATGAGTAACTGAAATCATCCCTATAACGAGACTTAATGGTTTCTTCGAAACTCTCGCTGAGCGTAAAGTTCACAAAGAAATCCATCTGCTGAAGATACTGGTTGATGAGTTTGTTCATCACTGGGAGGTATCGTTTGATGATCCTCGTTTTAATACCAGTGTCCTTCAGCAGGTTAGCAGCAACACTATAGTAGTCCTTATCTTCTTTGTGAGTAGCAAGAACTTTTCCTAAATTGTTTTTCTGCTCAATAAGTTTATTCAATTGATCCTGTTCTTTACTGGAATTATTCTTACCATCAAGAATAGATTGAATCTCAGATTCAAGTTCTTTGACCTGCTTACGCATGTGATTGATCAGACCATTGTTTTTATCAATCAGATTATTATGAACTTGAATGTCAGCGGAGACTTGTTTGAATTCATTGATCTGATCTTTAACTTCAGTGATCTGTTCTTCAAGAACTACCCAAGCATCTTGTGTTTCTTTGATTGAGTTATTGTTGCTAGCAATCTTATCAAGTTTAAAACGCTCATCCAATCCTTGCTTACAGGTAGGACAACTATCATTCTCAGAGTAGAACTTATTTTCTTTATTAAGATTGAAAATTTTATTTTCAAATTTTACTTTAAATTCTTTTAAATTATCATACTTATTTGATAATTTTGTGCTGTCAAATAAGTCAGCATTACGCTTAGAAATATACGAACTATACTCCTCATTCTTTTGGAGCAACTCGTCACTCTGTTGGTTCCAGTGATCAATCTTCACCTTCTTATCGGCAATAATATTATCGCTCTGTGTCTCAAGTTCCCTAATCAGGTCCTCTTGTATTTCAATGCGATGCTTAACGAGGTCAACATCTTTCTCAACGAATCGAATATCATCATTAAGTTGCTTCATACGATCTTTGAGATTAGTATTCATAGTAGAGAATACCTGAATATCTAAAAGATCTTCAATGATCTCACGGCGAGATGCCAAAGGAAGTTGCATGAAGGGAACGAATGTAGATGAACCCAATACAACAATCTGAGTGAAAGATTTAAAGTTTAGTTTCAGAATGTTTTGCTCAAGAAACTTTTGCTGATCACCAGTAGCAGCATCTTGATTCATCATCTCACCGTCGATATAAACCTCAAACAAATTAGGTTTCATACCACGGATGACTTTGTATTTACGCTTACCGACAGAAAACTCAACTTCAACACAGCAATCTTTACCGTTGATAGTATTAAGAAGTTGTGGTTTATTGATCTTGCGGAAAGGTTTGTTGAACAAAACAAATGTCAGGGCATCCAGAAGAGTGCTCTTACCAGCACCATTCTTCCCGATGATCACATTGTTAGTGTGAGTATTCAGAGTGATTTCGGTAAAATTATTACCACTAGACAAAAAGTTTTTATAGCGAATAGTTTCAAAGGTAATCATATGTCATTATGAGATGGTGGGATAATAAGTTCGTCTGGTGAAACTATGGTATAAAGATAACCTGTTTCTTCACACATTTCAATCATGGATTCAGCATCCACTTCTACTGAGACTAACTGCGGAAAATCATCTGCTTCCAGTAGTCCAGCAAATCTTTCGGCGTCCTCTACCTCACTGAACAACAAAAGAATTCTATCATCATTGCTGTTAGATATGGCATACGCTCCCTCGTTCTCCTTGCCCTTCAGGCATAGAATGTACATTACACAACCTCCAGTGCCTCCACATACAACGACTTCATGATCTCCTTGAGTCTACCACTATCTAGGTTGGTATTGAGTTCATCTACATACTTTTCTAAGATTGTAAGAGTGTCCTCATGCTCCAGTTGAATGTCATCATCTTCATCCTCAGCATCAGCAGAGAAGTCTTCGATGATCTTAAGATCAAGAACAACATCCTGTAAAGCATTAACGAGATAATCAAATCCAGTATAGTCTGTTTTATTTTCTACAACTAATTTAACTACTGTGTCCTTGTACTTATCAAAGTCGAGATCATAATATTCATTCTTAGTATCATCATAAAAAATCTTATGAAACATCTCATAAGAATTTTTGATATAAGTTAACTTAAGAGTATCAGTATCAAAGATATGGAAACCACGCTCGTCTGCGTAGTCATTCCAGTACATCTGATACGCATTGCCAAGATACTTAATGTTACCCTTCTGACTCTTAGTGTGGAAGTGTCCAGACATCACCAGTTCAAACTTAGAGAACTCTCCAGTCTGACGACCGTGATTACAAACATAAGTAGGATTGGTTTTGAATCCTTCCATCTCCAAGTGTCCCAGAACAACTTGAGCATCAGTAGTATTCAGAAGATCTACTGTTTGCTTTTCGTTCTGATCACAGATCCAGGGGAGATAGATTAGTTTACGACCATCAATAGTAACTTCAGATGGTTCTGTGTATACACGAAGGTTCGAATATTCCCGTAGCAAACACTCCAGAGAATTGATCTCCAGAGTGTTCTTATAGAAAGCATCATGATTACCGACCATGAGATCACAGGTGATACCCATGTTCTCAAGAGGAGTGAAGATATTTTTCTTTGACCAATTCAGACTCCAGAAATCAATAGTACGACGAATATCAAACACATCACCCAAATGAATGACATGCTTGATATTTTTCTTCTTTAATGTAGGGAAGAAAATCTCATTATAAAATCTCAAAAAGTAATCATGATAATCTTGATTGCCTTTCTTGAATCCATAATGTGTGTCAGTAATCAGGGCAACTTTCATTTTCTAGTTTTTTGTTCAATGTTTTGTTTGATACCGTTGTAGTCTGAAGAGGAGAAGTTTAATTCGTTCCTGTCAGCATGAAGGACTTCATCATAACCTGAACGCTCAAGAATTTTGTTCTTGATTTCTAATTGTTTCTTTTCTTTCTGAATCCTTCTCAGGAAAGCATAGTAGATAATCTGAGTAAAGTATGCGAATGGATTACCACGGTCAGGATCAAAGTTATCGATGTACTGAACGCAGTTCTCAATACCATCACTGATCATATCCTCACGGAAAGGATAGTTGATGAAGTTAGGACGGTAGGAAAGGTGAGTCGCAATTTTCAGGAAGCATTCTCCGATATAATTAGGAATCATAGGGCGGGTTGTACCCTCTGTCAATGCTGCTTCAACTTTCTTTTTGTAAACAGCAAGGGCAGATAAGAATTCCTTATTGTCTACATAATGCTCTGGCTTTTTCTTGACTCTCATTTGTTTTCATTTTCCTTTGTTTAGTGTACTGATATTATAACACATGTTAAGGGGCTTGACAACATTGGATTCTGTGTGTAGAATAACTCTGTTAAGGTTCAAGATCAATAATAGCTTTAATACTTCTTGAATAGATTTTCAAAACTAGATCGTGCTTCTTTGATTGTACAGCGGTATCCGTTGTACTTTTTTTTATCTCTAGATTTTTTTTGTTTTTCAAAGAACTCTTTTTCATGTTGGTTGATCTCATTAACTGCTTTTTTGTAATGGGATAATCCTGGTTCAATGAGTTCATTAATTGTAATTATTTTAGAATCATTGATGAAGAAGAAATTGTCAGTTGATGATTTAATCCATTTGGATAATTTAATACCAGATGCTTTTACATCCTCCATGAGATCTTCTAAGATACTCATGTCCTCTAGTATCAGAGGATTATGTACTATCAAACCTTCATTGTGAATTTCAACATGACCAACAATTTCTTCTCCAGTCATCAATTTGATTGTGGCGAAAAAACTATCATTCATTTTTTTATGTTTACTGGGATGATTTCGTAATTAAATTGCTCCTCATTGTAAACTTTAATTCTTTCTTTGAGATGATTCAATGTGTAATTAACATAACTACCTTTTGAAAAATCATCAGCAATATCATATAGAACTGCTTGTGATTTGTTATCTCCTTTCCTAAGGACTCTTCCAATAGATTGAAGGTTCCTAATTCTTGATTTACTTGGAGAAGCGAAAATAATGTTGTGGAGATTTTTAATATTGATACCCGTGGAAAAGGTTCCGTAGGAAGCAATGATAACGCAGTTATCATTGACCTCTGCTAATTGTCTAATTTCTTCTCGTTCCGATGCTTCAATACCACCGTGAACAAAGAACACTTTCTTGGTATCTCCGATGGTACTATTTATCAGATCGAAAAGGGGTTCCCCGTGCTTCTCCACATAATTAAATAGCACCAGAGTATTACCGCTCAGATCACGAACAAGATTCTTGATGAATGTATTTCGCTTATCATGTGTTACGATATACTCCATCTCGTCTTGATAGTTCGCAAACTTACACGATTCATGTCGAAGAGCAAGGATTTTAATTTTGAGTTGTGTTAGTTGATCACGCTTCATCAAATCAGCAGTGCTTGTGACACGATCAGAAGGACCGAACAATCCTTCCAATACTAGTTTGTGTGTCTTAGTGCCATCGAGAGTTCCTGTGAATCCGATGCGATACTTTGCTTCATGAAGTTTAGTCATGATGCTGGTGAGAGACTTTGCCTTGAAGGTATGGCATTCGTCTCCGATTACAGCGGTATAAGAATCGAAATACTTTTTGGGTAGTTTGTAGATAGACTGCCATGTAGTGATGACTACGGGAGCATCGGATACCTTTGCCTCACCCTGATAAATTTTGTGACAATAATCTTCAGCATTCCATCCATAGTCCACAAAATCATTATAGAGTTGTGTGACCAGTGAGATGCTCGGAACAATGATGAGTGTCTTTAAATTAGCGGCAGTAAAATATCTGACCAGTGAATAGATCATGAAAGACTTACCAGATCCTGTAGGGGACAGTACAATCTTTCTGTAATGCTTCAGTGATTTGAACACAGCATCACATTGATAATCTCTGGGTTTGATGGGAGTTCCTTCCGTGAGAAAATCTAGATACTCCTTTACAGTTCCTGGCAAAATGTCTGGGTCTCTGTCAGTGGGACTGCCGTAATATGGATTGTTAACTACAGAGCATGTGTATTCTCTCTCCTCTGCCCACTCAAAAAGGTATGGGAGTAGACCAGCATAGATCTGTCCATTACCAGGACTGAACAAACGGATCTTCCCATCCCATGATCTGTTTTTAAATTGAGGCATAAATTTCGCATCAGGAACTTCAAAGGTGAAGTATTCTGCTAGTTCATATTTGATGTGTGGTTCACAATCAACCTGAAGATATACTTCGTTCTTTTTGCTGATGGTAATATCTGCCATTATCTTATCCCTTCAATAAAGTTCTTCCATTCAATCGCATTTTTAATTTGGTATGAGCGATTGTTGATCATCCTGATTACACTTTCGAGGTATTCAATGATGATGTCGTACATATCTATTTTGAGTTGTAAGTCCTTAATCTCTGGATCAGACTCTATGTACATTGGTAAGTCTGATTTAAGAACCTTGAGGTCAAAAGGATTATCCCTGTAGTCTTCTGGATCTCCTTTACCTGAGTAATATTCAAATTTGCGGCGCGTTAATTGTTTGAGATTTAATGCTGCCTGCTTCTTCTTGAATCTATAATCTGAAAAAATTTTAAAATATTTTGAATGTAATGTAGGAATAGCGAGTGAGGCAGTGTCCAGTTCTATGGGATCAATTTTAGAATCCTGCTCCCACATCGCTTGAATTTCATCAAATGTCATCAACTAATAATTACTCCATCATGTCGTATTCTATATATGGAATATTTAAAGGTGGCAGTTGCGGTGAGGTATTGAACTCCAGTATCAGTAGCATCAAACACTACTGGAGACAAAGAAACTGGCCATGCGTGATCGTATTCAATTACGATATTTGATCTCCAGTTACTGTTTAAAATTTCTAGATTGATCTGCCCTTCAATGGGATCTTCATCAGTATCAAACCTTTCAGCAAGACCAGTCTTCTTTAACCAGTTATGAATGCTGGCATAATTTGACATATCCTCATCAATCAAAAACTTAACTGTGAGATCTTCAAATTCAGTTTCTGTTCCTGCGATTGAATAATCACGGAAAGGATTTGGAATCGTAATATCAGTTACACGAATTCCTGGGATGTCAACTGCCTGACATAAGAATGCCACCTTAGGGAATTTTAAAATTGATAATTTAAATCCTTGTGGTGCTAGAAAATTTAAATTTTCAATTTGTTCATCTAACCATCTGGGAGAAGCCATTTCTAAAAAATACTTTTTAGATATTTAGATAAAAAAAGACCCCTCCTGAGAGGGGTCCAGAAGCGTCTGTGAGACGAGAATCACATGAGGTTGGTGACTCTTACACGACGGTAGTAAACATTGGTGCTGAGGTTGCCAGCGGCGACTGGATCGGAATCCGAAAGGGCAGTCTCACCCTTAGCGAATGGGTTCAGGACCATGCCGTAGCGAGTCTTGAATCCGATCTTGGGCTGGAAGGTGTCAGGACCAATTGCGCGTACCATCTGGAGAGGTACATATGGGCAATAGAACAGACCAGCATCATATGCTGAAGTACCCTTGTAACCAGCGATGAAGAACTGAGCAGCGTTCTGACCCTCTGAAGGCAGAGCAGCATAAGGATCGATGTAAACGCGGATGCGACCGTTCAGCGTACCGACAAAGGTGCTGCCAGTGTCATCAACATTCAGACCAGTGTTCAGGGCAGGGTTGTAATCGAGTACACCAGCCATGGACAGAGCAGAAGCAACATCTGAAGAACAGATGAGCATGTTGCCCTTCCCTCTACGAGTCTCTTTCGCGATGGCGTTCATTTCACGCTCAATCTGGAACAGAAGACCCTTGAACTTCTCAACCGACCAGCGACCGTTGGAGTCAACATCAAGGTCGAAAGTACCCTGAGTAGCAGTGTTCTGCTGAGCACCAGGCTTAGCGGAACGGAATACGGTACGAACAACTTCTCTGTTGATTTCGGTGAGGATCTCAGCGGAGAGAATGTTGGCGAGTTCGGTCTCAGCATCCAGACCATGAATTGCCTTCAGGTCTTGGGCGAGTTCGATGCTGTACTCAGCTTTCAGTGCGCGTGACTTAGCGGTAACAGCAATCTTCTCGATGCTGAATGCCATTTCTGGGAATACGCTGGTAGCAGCCTCACCCAGAGCTTCAGCAGTGCTGGTGTCCATGGCGCCAGCAGATGTGTATGTACCACCATCATTCAGAACAGCAGGGTTAGTGCCAGTCTGAGCAGAACCACCAGTGCTGGTGCTGCTGTTATAGGGAGTACCAGACCATGCTTGGTTAACTTCGTTGTAGAAGGTCTCGTCTCCAGTTTGACCCTCATACTTCGAGCGCATGGCAAAGATCAGTCCAGTAGGACCGTTCATAGGCTGAACGCCACAGATGTCATAGGCGATCAGGTTAGGCATCGAACGACGGATCAGCGAGATCAGTACGGGATCGAAACCAGCAATATTACCAGCACCTGTTGTAGGTGTGTTGATAGGACCAGCATTTGTAGGTGCTTCGGTCAGCATTCTCTCCTCACGGAGGAATTTTTCTTGGTTCTCCAGCAGTTGAGAAGTTACGGCTCTCTTGTAATTGTCCTTGATCTCGGGGAGATCACCGTGAGACAGAACAGGTGCCCACTTCTCCTGGAGTTGTTCGGTATTGAACATGTTTTGACTCCTAAAAGAAAAATGTTAGTTGTGAACTATAGTATATTTATGATTTTTAAAAATCACTTGTTATAACGAGCGATTGCGTTGACATAAGCAGCCATATGAGCAGGAACTTCCTTCTCGATGACAGGCTCAGACTCTTCTACGCTCTCGTTGATTTGAGCCTTGGGGAAATAATTTTCCTTAATGGTCTCAATTTTTTCGCGGTATGATGCTTCATCAGTAAACTCTACGCCCTCAGCGAGTGAGGAGAGTTTTTCCTTCTGAGTATCTGCGAGACCTTGTGATACTTCGACAACGATTGACTCTTTGACGAATTCTCCAAGAGCAGAATTTAATTCAATGTTTCTTTCAATTTGTTCGTTGAGTTTTGTTTCCATCTCATCAAGTTTGTTGCTCATCCCCTCAACCATATCGTACTTCTCCTCAGGGATGTCCATGTAGTGTTCAGTGAACACACCCTTCAGAGCAGACATAAATGACTCGGCAATCTCAGTACGAATTCCTTCGTTGACTGCGAGTTTGTTATCATTAATCCATTGCTCTACAACATAGTTCAGGAATGAATCAACCTTAGCGGTCATTTCTTCCTTCATCACTTCAATTTGCTCATTTAACTGAGCAGCATAACCTTCTTCTAAACGCTTAGTTTCTTCCTCAATTTTGGATGAAACAGCAGCAGTAAAGATTGTTGTTGCTTTTTCCTTAAACTCTTCGGAAAGTTCCTCGCCATTGACAAGGGCATTGATGTCGTCGGTAACATCAATTTCTTCTTTCTTCAGAGAAGGCATTGCTTCCCCGCCACCACGGCTGACACTCTTGCCAGCCATATCCTTACCACCTTCTAATTTAGGCATAGGATCTTGCTTGCCTTCACCCGAGTTAACAGCAGTTTTAGACTTCTTAACTGGAGCAGCAGCCTTAGCACCAGAGTTCTCAAATTTACCTGAGTACTCAGCAGATGTGCCAGCAGCCATTGGTTCAACATTGGCAACAGCAACATCAGCGCCAGAAGCACTAGGAAGATGTGAACCTTCTGCTGGAGCAGCACCAGCAGTTACAGCATTTTTCATTTCTGTAACAGTCTCCGCATCAATATTTTCTGATACGAATTCTTCAAATTTCTCGTTTAACGAATTAGCCATTAAGATTACCCCTACGGATACTTTGATTTTCTAATACTTATTTATTAATTTTATAAGTTAGAGAGCAGTCTCTCAAACGACTCAAGGATTTTATTCTCAAGTTGATTGCGTGAGACTCTTTCTAACTCTTCCTTAACTCTCTGGATTTCGGCTTCCTTAAAGGCACCGTTATCCCAGACCCACTCTTTTCCTTCCATGATTCCATTCACAAAAGCGTCAGGTGCGGAAGGATCTGCTACAATATCGGCAGCAGTTGTGAGCATAAAGTCATCACGAACATAGTTAGAACCACCTTTGGATTCCAGACTACCAACACCTCTGGATGAAACGCCAAGTTGAACACCTTCACGAAGAAGGTTCTTGGCAATCAAACCCATAGGAGTTTCAAGAAGTTTTGCCTTACCGATATAGTTTGAACCATCCTGGTAAAGTTCCACAATCTTATGCGATACTCTGTCGAGGTTGATGGTTGGACCATCGGGATGACCGAGTTCACCAAGAGCACGGGACTTCATAATATAATTTTCATTATAATTAGTCACCTCGCGCTGAAGAACAGGCATAGGATATACACGACCATTGCGATTCTTGATATCGCCCTGGAGGAACACTCCCTGGATATATGTATACTCCTTTCCATCCTTCTCTTCAGTGAGAAGTTGAATGTCATCAATGTGCTCTACGATTAGTTTCATTGTTCTTCCGTGGGTTCTGGTTTGGTGGTAGGTTCTTCAATCGGTTCTTCTGCTGATGCTTCAGGAACTTCAACCTCTGGTTCTTCCTCGGTGGGATTCATCAATTGCGAAGCATACTCTTTTTTATAAGCATCTAATTGCTCGGATGCTTTTTGATAAAGTAAATCAATCACTTCATCAGATGCTACAGAGTTTTCTCCGTTGACGATTTTATCAATCAATTCTTTAGTTACAGTCATAATAGTAAAATTGGTTTGTATATTATTTAGTTTTCAAGCTCTTTAGAAGTCTGTGCTTTCATTGGTGGTTTAGTTTTTGTATCTTTAGGTCCATTAGCTGGTGGTTTCGGTGCTAAAGGATCTTGCTCTACTGGCATCACAGGAACATCCATAAGTTCACCAGACTTCTTCTCCTTCTCAATCTGAATACGAATTTCTTCGATTTCAGATTCTTTCTGTTGTAAGATCTGACGCTTGATATAATCGTTTGAATAATAAACACCCATGAAAGGTTGCATTCTCTCAACAAGATTTAATCTTTCACCGATCATCTCAATTTCTTTGAGTTCTGTGAAATGGTTATCAAACAGGTAATCATATTGAATATGCTGTTCCATCATTTCCCAATCTTCTGTGGTGATAACACCTTTCAGAATTAATTGAGTCTTCAACATGTCATTGAAGAGATGTGAGAATTGCTTGCGGAGTCTTCCAACAAACTTGATGAACTTCAGTTCGTCGCGCAAGATTTCATTAGAACGACCTAAGCTAAATCCCTTTTCCTCGCCCACGCGAGATGGTGGGAGGTTAAGCGATTTATAAAGTTTCTTGAGGAAATACTCAACATCCTTGAGTTCGCCAAGGTTCTGAGCACCAGGAAGTGTGGTGATTTCTGTTCCTCTACCACCTTCACGGCGAGGTAACCAGAAATCTTCCAGCATACTCATGAATTTTTTGTCGTCACGAATCTCGCCAGTGTTAGCATCGTAGACTAACTTATTTCTGTAGCGAGACATAACCTCGCGGAGGTATTGCTCTGCCTTTACTTTAGGAAGATTGCCAACATCAATGTAGAAAATTCTACGCTCTGGGGCACGAGACATTCTATAGATAACCAGAGAATCTTCGATCATTCTCAGTTGGTTAACTGCCTTCAGTGATTTGTGGAGATAGGACAATGGAAGGTTGTTGTTCATATCCAACAAACCTGAGGTAACAAATGTAATAGCATCAGGAGCAATCTTGACTCCTAACTGATCATTGCCACCAATACTTATTGCTGAATTTGAATTTGAATTAAATACTCCTTTTGGATTGTAAAGATAGTACTCATTCACATTACCGTAATCTACTTTACCCCTTTCATCTGTTGCGGGTTTATCAGTTTTCCTGACCTCACGCATTTTCTTGATCTTCAGAGGATCAATATAGCGCAGTTCCTTGATACCCTCTGTTGGTTTCGTGAGATCAATTACTTTATGATAATACAGTCTGCCATCAATGTACCAACGCCTGAAAATGTGGTAGCATTTTTTGTCAAACTGAATCAGTCTTTTAACTTCTTTAAATTCTTCTCGAATTCTTTTCTTGATTGAGTCGCTTACTTCAAGATTAGAAAGTTCGATTTCTACAGGAGAATCATCACCATCAGCAACGATTGCCTCGTTGACAACTTCATCAATTGCGGAGTCTACTTCAGGGTGTAATGAGACTTCGCGATATTTGCGAATCATCTCAAACTCATTTTTTGAGACACCCTCAATATCAACATATTGACCGTAATAACCTCCAGCGGAGATCGTTACGGTCCCATCATCGTTATTAGGAGCAACAGGGGAGATTAACCTCTGCTGCTCCTTTTTCTTTTGATTATCTTTATCTAAAGAAAATCCAAATAACTCCGCCATTGTATAAGGTTAACTACAGTGTACTGTAGTTATTTATCAGATTGCGGAAGCGCCTACATCAGAAGTTTCCCACCAGTCATACTGGAACTCAACTGTATACTCAGCAACTGTGTTGTTGTTATCGTATGACAGATCGATTTGTGAAATGTTGCTTGGGAAAGCGTTGTTGAAAGTATAAGATCTAATGACGCTATGAGGATCACTCAGATCAGTACCAGAGTTTGTACCTCTCTTCAGTTGATCTACTTTCAGAGTAGCAGCATAGTTATCAGTATAACCAGCACCATCATCGTGCTTATTGAGGCGATCCATCCAACTCT
>Ga0255778_10002138_pt1 | contig 17290 bp, 12 predicted proteins | sample 071ome_31_FD_179976 | JGI IMG/M metagenome (GOLD analysis project Ga0255778, IMG submission 179976) | Coastal salt marsh microbial communities from the Groves Creek Marsh, Skidaway Island, Georgia - 071405CT metaG (version 2) | ecosystem: Environmental > Aquatic > Marine > Intertidal zone >...
CCTATATTTGGTCCGCGTTCATGATGGTCGGTAGTTACGATACCTCAGGTATTAAAGAAAGCTAGTTCTGGGTTACACTGAGGTCGCGAACAGAGTGGAACCATCCATATCATGAGAGCCGCGTTTTTTCTCGCAGTACTTGGTGCGCTAACGAGCGTCGCCCAAGGGCAAACGCTGGTCGAGGCCATTAGCGCGACCCTCGTCTTTAGCCCGATCATCAAAACCGATGAGAGTAATTTAGAAGCGGCGCAGGAACTCAGGGCACAGGCTCGCAGCGGTTATTTGCCCTCGGTGGATCTATTGCTGGGCGTCGGTCAAGAGCGTTCTGACAACACGACGACGCGAGCCAACGGTTGGCTGGGTGAGACCATCACGCGACAGGAACGCAGCCTGCAAGTGACCCAAATGCTCTACGATGGGTTCTTCACCAGAAATCGGGTGAAGGAGCAAAATTTTGTTGTTCAGGCAAGCGCTCAGCGTCTCTTCAGTACGCGGGAAAATGTCTCACTCCGAGCGGCCACAGCGTATCTTGAAATTTTGCGTCGGGAACAGATGGTGAATCTCGCGCGCGAAAATTTGCAGCAACATGAAGACACGTTGAAGAAAATTGAAGAGCGATTTGAAAGTGGCGTTGGTACGAAGGTTGACGTTGTTCAAACCTTAGGCCGACGGGCTCAATCAAAGAGTAATCTGCTACTGAGTGAGAAAGATCTGTTGAACGGTCGAGCAGAATACTTCCACGTGGTAGGGGTCAACCCTTATGACCTATCACTCCCATCGCGGCCGCAGGCGTTACCCATCACGGTAGAAGAGGCCATCGCCTCAGCGTTTGACAAAAATCCTAGAGTGCGGGCGGTCGAGTCGGATTTGGAGGCTGCAAGGGCGCTGAGGAAACAGATCAATTCCGCGTTTCAGCCTCGATTTGATTTGGTCGTCGGCGCAACCCGAAACGATGATACTGATGGCAGCCCAGGGGCTAACGATGACGAAATCGCTGTGGTTCGGATGAGCTACAACCTGTTTCGAGGCGGCGCCGACCGAGCAAGAGCAAGGGAAGCCGATGCGCGAATCGCTGCAGCCGAGCAGGCCGTTGTCGACTTAAAGCAAACGCTGACCCAGGATGTGACGATTTTATGGAATGAACTCGAAGACCTGAACTTGCGCCTGGAGTATTTGCAAGCGCACGTCACGTCGACCGAGGAGGTGCTCGAGGTCTACAAGGAGCAGTTGGCGCTCGGCAAGCGGACGCTTCTGGATCTCTTGGACATTCAGAACGAACTGTTCCGGGCGCGCAGCGCCTACATGATCGCTGAGTTTGGTTTGCGTTTGGCTGAATATAGAATCCTCGCCAGCAGTGGCACGTTTCTTCAGTCCATGGGGATCACCTCCCCCCAAGAGGAAGTCCGTTAGGGCTTCATCCTATTGCGAAGCGCTTATGCGCTCGCGGACTTCACCCAGGCGATGAATGGATGCCACGGCGTCATTCTGGTTGGGATGAAGGTGCCGCGTGATAATGTCGGTAAACCCCAGCTCAGCAAGGGCGCTGAACCGATCGCTGGCTTCCTCTACCGTTGCAATGATCAGGGCGTCTGGATCGATTCCGCGGTATCCCTCTTTTGATAATTGAGCGCGTAGCGCTTCACAGGCACGGGTCGACTCTGCAATGTGGACATCTCGCCGGAGTGTCATCCTTGGGTTAGGTGACTTGCCTTCAGCCTCACATTCGGCGTAATAACGGTCACGTTTCCTAACTAGCGCGTCAGGTGCGAGTCCAGGGTCTGCGAGCCAAACATGCCCCGTTTTGGCGACCCGTCGAAGCGCAATAGGCGCTGTGGCGCCAATCCAGATATCAATGGGCTCAGGGGGCAGAGGGCTGATCACGGCTCGATCCACTTGCCACAGCGAATCGGATACCGATTCGCCGGCCCAAAGGGCGGGGATGAGATCTAGTGCTCGGGTAAAGCGCTCGCCACGGCCCAAGTGATCCGTGCCCATGGCAGCAAATTGCTTGGCACCGTAGCCGATCCCACATTGCATGATAAAGCGGCTGGAGGTCAGTGTGGCTAGCGTTGCGATCAGTTCAGCGGCCAGCACGGGTGACCAGAGGGGTAATAAGAGTAAGACACCTGCTTCCGGACCGGACCAACTCGCGAGCAACCGACCCATCATTGGAATGTTCTGATAATAAGGGGTTCGCGTTGCGTGATGATCGCCAAGGAACAAGCTGTCGAGTTCTGCCTCGGATGCCGCTTGGGCGCGATCTAAAATATGCTTTGCACCTTCCCTAGAGGGCAATTTCGAACCATAGCTCGAGCGGATCGATATGCCGATATTGGGTGTGGTTTGAACGTTAAAACTTTCATTGTTCATGGAGCTTGTCGTCTAGGTGCGGTTCAACACATCTTCTCGATGCATCTCTCACGGTGCAAGCGATCATTGATTTATATTTGCATCCGATTGCAACCAGGCTGTCAAGACAGCGATTCCGATGCCCCTATGCTAATCTTCTGCTCGCGCTTTCCTTCAGGCAAAGTGCGACCAGAAACTTGAATCAAGAGTCAGCAAGAAGAGGGCAACGAATGGTTTGGCGCCTGATTGCTTGCGTCTCAGCGACGACTCTTCATCGCGTTTGTGGTTTGTTTTGGTGAGCCACGAGCGCAGCTTGTGATGTTTTGATGGGTATGGCGAGAGGAAGGTGAAGAGTCATCATGTCTAGATTGGGTGTCGGGATCGATTACGGCACATCGAATTCAGCCGCTGCTTGGTTTGATGGCACGAAGGTTCATCTCGTCCAGCTCGAAGCGGATTCAATGGTGATGCCCACCGCGTGTCATTTGGATCGTTCGTTGGCCGTGAAGACCGGACAAGAGGCGGTTCGCCAGTACATCGACGAAAATCGAGATCGCATTGTTGAACTCACGCCGGAGGTCATCGCCAAGTCTCAGCTCTTAGTTGACGAAGGGGGTGGCGACCCCTTCGCGAAGCCTGATGTCAGCACCGTGGATGTTTATGGCGCAGCCGTGATTGATCGAGGGTTACCGGGGCGACTGTTCAGGGGGGTCAAGCGACTGCTTGGCAGTGCAGATGTTCGGCGGTTGATGGTTTTCGATTCACCGTTTCGCTTGGTGGCTTTGGTCACGCCCATCTTGCTTCGTATCCGCAAAGCGATTGAACGCGTTCTACCGGGTGATATCGGTGCGATATCGATTGGTCGTCCGGTTCGTTTTGAGGGTGATGAACAAGGCGCGACTCTGCTCGCCTTAGACCGATTGGCAGAGGCTGCCACCTACGCAGGATTTAAAGCGAGCCGATTTTATCCAGAGCCCTTGGCGGCAACGCTGAGCTACCTGCATGCCAGGTCGTCTTCAAGGGCCGAGCTGGGTCAGTATCCAGAGTCAGAAGGCGTTGCGCTGACCTTCGATTTTGGTGGCGGGACCCTTGATCTAAGTCTGGTCCGCTATGCCGGGACGTCATTTGAAGTTCTCGCGACCAAGGGATTGCCGAAAGGTGGCGACCATATTGACCAGCTTCTGTTTGAACATTACCTGTTCCCTGCGTTGGGTCAGGGCTTGCGTTGGTCGCGGCGCATTGACGGAACGCAGGTGGAGACCGAGTTTCCGTTTAAGGATTTCGAGAGTCTACTGCTCAATTGGCCCGTGACCTACACTCTGAATCAGAACCGCTATCGCTCGAAAATCAAAGACTGCATGGACAGTAATCCCGAGGCCTTCGAGCCGCTGAAGCGACTGGACGAGTTGATTACACACAACTATAGCTATCTTGTCTTTCAAGCTATTAGAGAGGCGAAGGCGAAACTTTCTGAGCAGGTCAGCGCGGTGATTGATGTTCCCGAACTTGACCTGGCCATACCGCTCACTAGAACCTCCTTTGAGGCGATGCTTGCGCCTTTGCTTGATGAGATCAACGCGCTGATTGAGAGTGTGCTTGAGGACGCAAAACTTAACCCCGCCGAGGTTTCCCTAGTGATCCGCACGGGCGGCTCAAGCTTGATTGCAGCGGTTTGCGAGCAACTCAATCGAATGTTCCCTGGTAAAGTGGTCGAACACGATCCGTTTACAAGTGTCGCCGAGGGGTTGGCGATCGCAAGTTATCATGGGTACGAATTTGTTTGAGTGGTATCGTCCTTTGTGTCGAAGCAAGCGGGGGGCGATGCCGGTTAGCGGGTATGCCGGTTTTTGTGCGCTAAGTCGGTATGAAGGCGGGGCGTTACAGCCGTTGGAAGAGCCGATGTGTTTGAGTCGTGTTTTCCTGGTTTGACAGTCGGATCCAGGAGGCCGGCCACGATTTAAACCAAAGCGCGTAGCGGATTCGTAATGAAATGCGGGATAAGCTGAGCAATAACATGCCGATGCATAAGTGCCGCGGTCGTGCGGCTGATCCGGTTAAAACGCGGGGCGACGCGACCAGACAGGGATCGGCAATCGCCTTTGATGGCGACGCATCTGTTTAGGTGGGAGCATCCCATCGGGTTAACGCTCAACGCGTTGAGGATAGCCGCACAGAAGTTGCTTGATAGAAGTTGCTTGATAGAAGTCGCCGCACAGAAAATGTTTCAAGAAGTTGCAAGGAAGAAAACGATGCCAAGTGAAGCATTAATCCAGTCCAAGGAGGGCGCAGGTCCATGAGTCCAATGAGTGATCTCTTTACACTGCCAGCCATCGATACGCTTCCCGCGGACATTCGAGCACGTCTGGATGAAACACAGTCGAAGTCGGGATTCCTGCCTAACATATTCGTTGCCCTGGCCAAACGTCCGGACGAGTTCAGAGCCTTTTTTAATTATCACGACGTGCTGATGGAGCAACAAAACAGCAGTTTGACCAAGGCGGAAAAGGAACTGATTGTGGTCGCGACGTCGGCCCTTAATGACTGCCATTATTGCGTGATTGCGCATGGCGCTATCCTTCGAATTCGTGCCAAAAACCCGCTCATTGCCGACCAAGTAGCGATTAACTTTAGAAAGGCGGATTTAACGCCGCGTGAACGGGATCTGCTAGACTTTGCGGCTCAGATCGCCACAGAACCGGGGCGCGTGGGTGACGAGGCCATTCGCGCTATGCAAAGCCGAGGATTCTCTGAGGATGACATTTGGGATGTGATGGCGGTGACGGCCTTCTTTGCCATGAGCAATCGGCTGGCGAATACAGCAGGTGTCAAACCGAATCCTGAGTTCTACACGTTGGGTCGCCAAGCGCAGGAACCTCGAGGATGATAGGCCGGGAAGGGCGTTGAGAAAGTGTTTTGGGGAACCCAATCAAACGCCCCATGTCAGGTGGCGCAATCGGCTCATAGGCTGTCTAGGCGTTGGTGAGTGCGGCGATGGATCGTAGCCACTGGCTGGACGGCGTAGGGGGCAAGCTTCGGGTTGCGGACCTGGGGCCGGTCGGTGCCGAGCAGACCCTTGTTTGCTTGCATGGCATGCGGGATCACGGGGAGAGTTTTCGTGCGCTTGAACGTGAATTTCCCAACACCCGAGTCGTCTTGCCAGATCTCCGAGGACACGGTCAGAGTGAATGGACGGCCAGTTACACCCTCACAGAGTTTGTTGCTGATCTCGCGGCTGTTCTCGATCAATTGGAAGTCTCGTCTATTGATCTGATCGGGCACAGTTTGGGCGGTCACATCGCAACGCGGTATGCAGCAGCTTTCGCCGATCGCGTACAGCGGCTGGTGGTGATCGATGGCTTTGGTCCGCCCAGGTCGAGGCATGCCAACACACCCACCCATCTTGCAGCGGGTGCGCGGCGAGAGATTGAACAACGCCGGCTTGAGCCGCCCTCACCCAGGGTTATGCGAGATGTTGCTGAAGCGTCGACGCGACTGGCAAACAACAATCCCAAGTTGAGCCGGCAGGAAGCGGATCGACTCGCTGAGTATGGCGTTCGCCCAGCTCAAGGTGGGGTTGTTTGGCGATGGGATGCCCACGCACAGTCTATTTGGTCGAGCTTTTCGCATCGGGATACTGAGCTCCTATTGCAAGCAATCGAGTGTCCAACGCTGGTGGTCACGGGTGATGATGGCTTGAGTTATTGGCTTCGGATGCATCCAGAGCTCGAGGGCCAGCAGGCGCTCTATGAAGCAGAGTTGAAACGGCGTTGCGACTTGATCCCGAATTGCGAGCATTGGGTCGTGGAGGGCGCTGGGCACATGGTGCATTACGACGCGCCCGAGCAACTATACTGTGGTATCAACGAATTTCTGGTGAAGTCCCATCGAGTGTGCTGAGCGCGCTGAGTGCGGTGGGACTCAATGGCATCCGGCGATATTAATTCACGGATTGAGGAAGCTGCATGGCTGAACTTGGAGTGCAAATGTTTACGCTGCGGCGTTGGACGCAGGACTTGGACGCGTTGCGATTCGCACTTGCTCGAGTGCATGAGATTGGGTATCGCACCATCCAAGCTTCTGCGTTTGGGCCTATAGCGGTCGAGGATGTGGCCCAAGCAGTGTCGGAGGCCGGTCTCACCGTTGGGGCGACGCACACGCCTTGGGCGCGCCTGTGCTCTGAACTCGATGAAGTGATTCGCGAGCATCACGTTTTATCGTGCAAACACACGGCCGTCGGTATGATTCCAAAAGAAACCTACTTGTCGCTCGATGGGCTGGATCAATTTTTGACGGAAGTCGCGCCGATTGTTCGGCGCCTAAATGAGGCTGGCATCAGCTTTTCTTACCACCACCATCATCACGAGTTTCAACGTTTTGATGGCCAGCCTTGGTTGGCGCATCTGGTTGAGAGATCAGAGGCGATCCCGCTCGGCATCGAGATTGATACCCACTGGGTGGTCGCCGGTGGCGCCGATCCTGCGGCTTGGATTCGACGCGTTGGCCATCGGATGCCGCTGCTTCACTTGAAGGACTTTAGTTTGAGTGAAGCGGACGAGCGCCGATTTGCGCCCTTGGGGCAGGGCAATATGAACTGGAGCGAGATCCTGAAGGCTGCGGCGGAACAATCGATCGACTATTACTTTGTTGAGCAAGATCGTTGCTATGGCGAGGATCCGTTCAAGTGTTTGCGTGCGAGTTTTGATTTTTTCCATCGGGTAGAGCACTGATGACGCCCGTTAGAGTGGCGCTCATTGGGCTAGGCAACATGGGACAGTTGCACGCGAAGTGGCTCGAGCGGTCTGCCGCGTTTGATCTTGTTGCGGTGGCGGATGTTGATCCGGCGAGAAGAGCGCTGATCGCCTCTGATGGCATACGCCATTTTGCTTCTGGGCGTTCGCTGCTTAGGTCAAAATCACTCGCGCGCGGAATAGAGGCGGTGCTGATTGCAACGCCGCATTACGATCACACGTCGCTCGGTGTTATTGCCCTTAAAAAAGGGCTCCACGTGCTTGTCGAAAAGCCGATTTCGGTCGACAAGCGGGATGCACTGAGGTTGATTAACGAGCACGATTCTGCCAAGCAAGTTTTTGCAGCCATGTTTAATCAGCGGGTGCATCCGGCCTATGTTTTCTTAAAGTCAGCGCTTGGTCAGGAGACGTACGGCGCTCTTAGACGGTTTAGTTGGACGATCACCGACTGGTTTCGCAGTCAGCGCTACTTTGACAGTGGTGGCTGGCGCGCCACTTGGCGGGGCGAGGGTGGCGGCGTCTTGTTGAATCAGTCACCTCACCAGCTGGACCTCTTGACCTGGCTGTTTGGATTGCCCAGCGCCGTATTTGCGAGTTGTGGCTTTGGTCGCTGGCATGCCATCAACGTGGACGATGAAGTGCATGCGGTGCTTGAATATCCATCCGGTGTGACCGGCAGTTTTATCACCAGCACGGGCGAGGCGCCTGGTCGGAACACGCTTGAAATCGTCTGCGATCATGCGACGCTTACGCTGGATTTAGGGCAGCCACTGGTCGTCCGTCGTAACGCGCAAAGCATTTCTCAATCTATTGCATACAATAACCCGTTCCAAAAGCCGGATTACGAAACCGAATACAAGCACTTTGAGGGGGATGGTGGGCAGCACCGCACTGTTTTAGAAAACTTTGCCCGAGCCATCCGCGGTGAAGAACCGCTCATCGCACCGGCAGCTGAGGGTTTGGCCTCGGTTGAGTTAGCCAATGCAATGCTGCTCTCAGGAGGCACGCGAACGCGTGTGGCATTGCCGCTCGATGACGCCCGTTATCGCCGTTGGCTTAACGATCAAAAGCGCAAAGAGTCGCCCAAAGTGCCGAGTTTGACCAGTAAGGAATCAAGCGAAGTCTCTGATCTGTCCGGGAGTTTTGGTTCGTGAGCTCAGGCATGCATTATGCGCCGGAGGGGCGCACCCAAACGGCAGTCTGCGCGCCAGGCGAATGTGTCATTGCTGCAGCCTATTTTGATCATGGCCATATCTACGGCATGGTTGCCAATCTGGTGGCTGCGGGGGCCACCCTAGGTTGGATCTTTGAGCCGGATGATGCCAAAGCTCGAGCGATGCAAATGCGATATCCAGAGGCACGAAGGGCTGGGCATTTTGATGAGATCCTGAACGACCCTAGGGTCAAGCTGGTTGTCGCGGCGGCGATTCCGTGTCTTCGAGCTGAGATTGGGGCTCGGGTCATCTCTGCGGGCAAGGATTATTTTACTGACAAGTGTCCATTCACCACGCTGGATCAGCTTCAGCAGATTCGAGCTATGGTCGCCTTAACAAGGCAAATTTATGCCGTGTGCTATAGCGAGCGTCTGCAAAATGAAGCAACCGAGCATGCACTCAACCTAACCAAGCACGGCGTGATCGGTGACGTGGTGCAGGTTTTGGGTCTGGGTCCGCATAGATTGTCAGCGCCAGAGCGGCCGCCATGGTTTTTTGTCAAAGAGCAGTATGGCGGCATCATCTGTGATTTAGGCAGTCATCAAGTCGAGCAGTTTTTGAGCTTTACGGGCTCTAGCGGCGGGCAGGTGAATTGGGCGCGAGCGGTGAATCTTCACCATCCCGAGTATCCAGAGCTTGAGGATTTTGGTGAAGCAGCGATGACAGGTAGTGGTGGGGCCGCTGGCTATTTTCGTGTGGACTGGTTTACTCCAAAAGGCCTTCGTACCTGGGGTGATGGGCGTTTGTTCATTCAGGGTACGAAAGGCAGTATCGAGTGTCGGAAGTATATTGATATAGGTGCCCCCAAGCCTCTCGAAAATGTCGTGATCGTGGTGACCGAATCAGGAGAGGAACGTCATGAGGTGACGGGAAGGGTAGGCTTTCCCTATTTTTCTCGACTGATTACTGATTGCTTAGAGCGCCAAGAAACGGCAATGACGCAAGCACATACTTTTCTTGCGGCTGAGCTGGCGCTGAAGGCGCAGCAGTTCGCCGATGCCTGACTGATCTAAATAAATCGCGCAAGAACCCTCTCGAAGGGTGAGGGATGCGCGGTCTCAATCCTTTCTTCTCGGCGGCTTTACAGAGAAAATTCTTTGAAGCGGTCGCGGCGAGCGCCGAGCTTCAAGGCCCTTGCTCCGACATCCTCCCAGCGCCCAATGCGTGCGCCTCGTTAAGTGGCTCGTGCTCGCCAGCGCCCGCTTGCCCAGCGCCCGCTTGTAATGTGCCGGAACGTTCCGACTTTCTGTCTAAAACACCCAAAAAATCCTCAAGCATGAGGTAGAGGCTCGGAACCAAGAAGAGCGTGATCACCGTTGCGAACAGAACGCCAAATGCCAATGAGATCGCCATTGGGATGAACATGAAGGTTTCAGGATCATCATTGCTCATCAGCGGGATCAGCCCAACAAAGGTTGTCACAGACGTTAAAATAATCGGCCTGAACCGAGCAACGCCCGCTTGGGTGACCGCCTCGACGAGCTCGACGCCTGCGGCCCTTTGACGATTGATGAAATCCACGAGGACCAGTGAGGCGTTCACGACGACCCCTGAGAGCGCAATAATTCCAAGCAGCGAAAAGAAGATTAAGTTCCAGCCCATGACGTAGTGACCCACAATCGCGCCGACCGCGCCGAAGGGAATCACGCTCATGATCACCAGCGGTTGAAAATACGATTTCAGGGGGATCGCGAGTAGTGCATAGATCAACAGCATCGCCAGTAAGACGTTTTGTCCCAGGCTAGAGGTGACCTTGCTACGCTCTAGTTGTTCGCCACCCAAGGAGAACTTCACGCCAGGGAAGTCTGGATTACGACAGGCCCGTCTTGGGTTCGAGAAGCTGGTGCCCGCGCTACAGATTTGCTGTTGTAACGCGGGCAAGAGCGCCTCGGCAGTAATTTGACTGCGATCAATATCTCCTCGAACGCTGATGACGCGCTCCTGATCCTCTCGACGGATCGAGGAGTAACTGTATCCGTAGTCCACATCGGCCACGGTGGAGAAGGGGACCTCAGCGCCGTTGCCCAATCGGACTCTGAATTCTTCGAGATTCCCCAACGATTGGCGCTCCTGCTCGGGGTATCGAACCATGACGCGAACGTCGTCGGTGCCTCTTTGAATTCGTTGTGCCTCATCGCCGTAAAAGGCCTGCCGAATCTGGCGAGCGAGATCCGACAGGGTGACGCCGAGAGATCGAGCATCGTCCCTTAAATCAATCTGTACTTCTTGTTTGCCCGGCCTAAACGAGTCAGAAAGATCGAGCACCCCCGGGTATTGTTGCAAGGTGGCCTTCAAGTGCTTCGCGGCGGCAGCAAGCTCATCCACGTCTCGGCCGGTGATTTGTAACCCGATGGGGTCGCCTGCGCTGAACGAGTCTGCGCTGAATTGCAGATCCACCGCATCAGTCACAGGTCCCGTCAGCTCGCGCCAGCGGGCCGCGATGCGCGTGGAGTTCCAACCTGGGCGCGTTTCGATTGGGTCCAGTTCGAGCACGACTTCAGCAAGATGTGAGCCGCCTGCAGTTCGACTCGGTGGTCCCGAGGAGCGCGCGGCATTGGCGCCGATGGAAGAGAAGACGTTTCGTACGGGGCCTGAGACAGAGGGTCGTTTCAAGTCAGCGGCAATCTCCGTTTTTAGTTGCTCAACGGACGATTCAATTTGCCGCGCACCTTGCTCTGTAAGTTCGACATTAATGCCCTCGGGCATCAGCAGGGTGGCGTAAACCCGATCGCCCTCAACGGCGGGGAAGAACTGGAAAATGACTCGGCCAGAAATAACCAGAGCCAACGCCATGATGAGGACGCCTGTGGCAACCGCCCATGTGACCCAGCGGTAATCAAGCGTTTTCATCAACATTGGCTGGTACACCGATTCCGCAAACCGTTGCATTTGATCTGAAAAATAACCTTGGAAGCGGATCCACTGCTGAATCCACTGCGGATTATCCTCGGTTTTGACGCTGGTTTTTCGGTGAACGAGATGGCTCGGCAAGATGAGAATGCACTCGATAATGCTAAAGGCTAGGCAAATGATCACAACCCAGCCGATCAGTGAGAAAAAGTCGCCCATGCGGCCAGCAATCAGTAGGATCGGCAAAAATGCGGCCATGGTGGTCAGGACGCCAAAGATCACCGGCGTGATGACTTCATGTGAGCCTTCGATGGCCGCTTCCCGTTTCGCCAGCCCTTTTTGCTCCCATGCGAACACACGTTCGCCCACCACGATGGCATCATCCACCACGATGCCAAGGACCAAAATGAACGCCAACACAGTAAGCGAGCTGATGTTGAGACCCGCTGCCGGAAACATCCAAATAGCGCCCATGATCGCGATAGGAATACCCGCCGAGACCCACAGCGCGACTTTGAAGCGCAAGAACAAGGTCAAAATGATGAGCACCAAAACGAGGCCTGCGTAGGCGTTTTGCGTTAAGGCATCGATCCTTCGGTGCAGAGGGATCGATTCGTCAATGAATACATTGATATCGAGCCCTTGGGGTAGTGATTGCCGTTCAAGCTCGATATAGCGCTTCACGGCATCCGCCGATGTGATCGTGTCCTCATCACCCACTCGATATACCGTGACAGTCACGGCGGGATCACCATTGTATTTGGCTTTGAGGTAGCCTTCTTGGAAGGCGTCTTTCACTTCGGCGATGTCGCCAAGCTTGAGGGCAGTGCCATCGGGCAGAGTGAGCACTTCAATTTCGGCGTACTCAAGCCCCCGGTACGCTTGGCCTTGGCTGCGAATGAGGATTTCACCGCCTGCCGTTTTGACCGAGCCGCCTGGCATGTCGAGTGACGCTGCCCGAATGGCTCGGCTCACTGCGTCCAGAGTCAATCCATAACGTCTCAGAGTGTATTCGCTGATTTCGATCGAGATTTCCCAGGGCCGTGCGTAATTTACACTGACCTGCGAAATGCCATCGAGTGCGGCAATGTCATCCCGCATTTTCTCGCCCAGGAGCTTGAGCGTGATTTCGTCGGTCTTACCAGAGAGCACGATGCTGATGGTTTGCCCAGCAAACTGCATCGATGAAATGATCGGTTTTTCGGTTTCCTGGGGAAAGGTGCTGATGCCGTCCACTCTTCCTTTGACGTCGTTGAGAGCCACCGTCATATCGGTGTCTGAATAGAGCTCTAGGAAAGCTGAACACATACCTTCTCTGGCATCGGTTCTCAGTTTCTCAATGCCTTCGAGGCCCTCAAGCGCCTCCTCGATGCGGATACATACCGCTCGCTCAACTTCGATGGGTGAGGCTCCTAGATAAGGCACCGAAATTTGGATAATCCCGGGCTCAATGCTCGGGAATTCCTCCTTATGCATGGAGACAAGAGAAAAGGTGCCACCCACTAGCAGAATGATCATCAGCAGATTGGCAGCGACCGGATTGTCGATGAACCAGGCGAGTATTCCTCTCATCACAATAGCCTTACAGCAACCAATCCGGCGCAGTCTCGGTGACGCTCACTTCCATCCCGTCAACCACTGCTTGAATGGGGGAGATGTTAACCACGTCGCCTGAACTCAAACCGGACTTCACCAGAATACGATCCTGCTCAAACCGTGCGATCGTCACGTCTCGGAATCGAAGCCGATTCTCGGCGTCGACGACCAGGACCTGGTTATTTTGTCGCAGCGCACTTCGAGGGAGTTGAAAAGCGTCCTTTAGCGTAATGCCTTCGATCTCTGCGTTCACAAAGGCACCGACAGGCAAAGCGGCATTCGGGCTTGATCCAGTGCGCTGATCTTGGGTTACCCGCGCAACCAGCGTCACCATTCTGGATCGTCGGTCAATTTCAGATTCGGTGCGAACCAGTTCAGCCTCCCAGGATGCAGCCTTGCCCGCGAACTGAGCACTGAGTTGAACGTGCGGTAACAGCGCAGAGTCGGATTTTGAGTGCCCGTCGAGCCTCGCCAAATCGAGATAGGCGAGCTGGGTATCGAGAACGGGAAGCCGAACCTCTAACTGATCAGCAGCGAATAATTCGGCAAGCGGTTTTCCAGGCGTAACGTACTCGCCCAAATCGACCGACTTGCTCCGAACCACGGCATCAAAGGGCGCAATCAATTCAGTTCGTGCGGTATCTCGTTTGGCTAGCTCAAGATTAATGGTTGCCTCTCTAAGAGAGGCATCAGCCAAGCGTGTTTGGCGCAGCGCATTTTCCAGCATCGACTGGCTGATCAGCTGGTCTTTAAAGAGTGTTTGCATACGTTTGAGTTCGAAACTTGCGTGTTCATACTCCGCAACCGCCCGAACCTTGCGAGCCTCGGCGAGACCAACGCGCGCGATGTAATCGGCTTGCTCTAGACGAAGGAGCACTTCGCCCGCGTTGAACGCTCCCCCAGCGTTAAAATTGGGCGAGACCCAATCAATTCGACCACTGACCTGCGCGATCAGTTCGGAGGCGGTAAGGGGTTCGACGACACCCTGTGCATAGATTTTGAGAGGGATGTCTTCAGCCACCATCTGGATGCCACGAATGGCGACCACGCTAGGAGTGACGGCCGCACGCTCTGGCATGGGTCGGGTCATGATGATGCCCGCCGCCGCTGCAAAGGCCAGGATGAGAATGGATAGGGTCAAGCCCGTCTTGATGGCGACTGTTGGGATTTTCATAGGTCATTCCTTACAAACCCGGTTTCAGCGGAAGTTGAACTGTCGATCAGGTTGATGAGTCTCAGCTTGGCGTGATCGAAATGCTTGATGACGGTGGTCGCGAGTAAGTTTGCGTCGTTTGATTCGATGGCGTTGCGCATGGCTGAGATCAGTGCGCGGTCCAGCGTTTGATCAGATTCAATCGCCTCAAGACGGCCAACCAATTGGCTTCGTAATCCATTGCCAATCAGTCGCAAGACCAGGTTTTGGTGGATATCGATCGAGGCAGCCATAAAATCGCTCATCACATTTCTAATTTGACCTGCCTCAGCGTTCGGGTCGTAGCGATCTAAGATATCCAAGAGTTGGGCGCGTTCTTCGCTGCTTGCCTGAGACATCGCAAGTCTCGAGGACAGCGCCATGAGAGCACTGAACACCTCCACAAATTCGATGACCAGATGCGGTCGAACCTCTGCTCGAAGATCAAGGAGGGGGCCCAAAATGGAGAGCGTCGCCTCTTCGACCGCGACAATCCTGGCACCGCCCGGTTGAACGCTGACGAGACCTAACTCACTGAGTATCTTGGTGGCTTCTCGAACGGCCCCCCGATTCACTTTGAAGCGGGCGACCAAATCTCGTTCAGAGGGCAGCCGCTCGCCGGTTCGGTATTGGCCAATGAGGATCTCGTCACGCAAAATGTAGGCGATTTCCTCTGCTCGCGTTTTGGCGCCATTCACTAAGGTAAGCGCTGTTGCAACTCCAGTTTCGGATTCAGTCACAAGAACAAGTCTCTTTAGTTTTCATCAAACAAGGCATGACTGCGCTGGTTTAATGATCGTTTAGCCCAAGAAACGGTGCGTTGAAAGGCGGCCGAGTCGAGCAAGTGTTAACGCGTCACCCCTTGGCAAGGGGGGATAACAGCCGCCGCTGTTCGTCTGCTTCAGCCCAACGCTCCGACGCACTCCCTATGTATTTCTCGGGCATTTAAAGCCGTTTACGTTAGTTTGGTTTGACCGGATTGGTTTGACCGAAAAGGTTAGACCAAATCGAACTGACCATTTTGGTCAGACCAAGCGCGCAGGATACGCATTTGGACAGATCGGATCAAGTATGAATGCGCGAGTGATGTGAGCCTCCTCCTCAGGCGAGGTCAAAGCGAATCCGGATCTGGCCTCTCATAAATGCGAACGACCTGAGCTGGGTTAAACTGACGCGCTTATACTCATGCGCCCGTTTCCAAAGGAGCTGCAGCCTGGTGGATGCTTTTGACGATCAAATCAGTTGGTCTATCGCCGTGCGAATTCTGCAGTTGTTTCAGGACTATCGGAGTGCGTTTCGATCGATTTCGGCCGGGGCTCGACAGCGATTTGAAACCGCGCATTGGCAAGACGCCGAAGCCGCATCTCAGACTCGAATTCGGCTTTATAGCGAACTGGTTCAGTCATCGTCCTTGGCGCTTTCCCATGAAGTGTCGAGCTTTCACTCGTCCGACTGGCAGCGGGTTCGGCAACATTATCAGCATCTCATTAAGGGCGCTGACGATGAAGCGCTGGCTAAGACGGTTTACAACTCAATTTATCGGAAGTTGGCGGGTCGGATTGAGCTAGATGATGACCGTGCATTTCTAACCTTGGCCCCGTCCGTCAGCGAGACGCTAGCATCAACGGACGTCTATCGATTTGAGACCCGTCTAGCGCTTGAGGTCGTTCTTGAGCGGATTTTACTCAGCTATCCGTTTGGCATTGGCTACCAAGATCTAACGAGAGATCTGGTGTTGGCGTCTCAGCGAATGCAGCGTGAAATTCCTGCGCTTCGAGGCTCACCCCAACTCACGGTTTCGATGCTGCGCCCCGTGTTTTATCGGAATAAGGGCGCCTACTTGATAGGCCATCTGGAAGTTGAGCAGCATAGATTCCCTCTGGCGTTTGCCATTCAGCGCGAATCCGATGGCTTAGTGCTAGATACGGTGCTCTGGAATGAACGCGATCTATCGCTCATCTTTAGTTTCACTCGAGCCTATTTCATGGTTGATTTGGCGACCCCTGCGCCCTTTGTCGCTTATCTCAATACGCTCATGCCCACAAAAAAAACGGCCGAGTTGTATACCAGTCTGGGTTACTTTAAGCATGGTAAAACGGTCTTCATCGATGAATTGACTCGCCATTTACGAGAAAGTCCTGATCGTTTCGAACAGACACCGGGCATACCTGGCTTGGTCATGGAGGTATTTCAGTTACGTTCATTCCAGGTGGTCTTTAAAGTGATTAAGGATCGATTTCCCTCGTCCAAAAAGGTAACGCGCGAACAGGTTCGTGCCGCTTACCACTTGGTTAAAACCCATGACCGAGTAGGTCGCATGGCCGATACGCATGAATTTTTTGAACTACGACTGCCGACGTCGTTGTTTGATGCTGATCTTCTAGAACGGATGCTGACCATTGCGTCAAAGAATGTCAGTCTTGCCGGCGATGAGGTGATCCTTCATCACGTGTACGTCGAACGGCTGATGACCCCTTTGAATCTGTATCTGCTGTCATGCAATGACACCGATCGCCGTTTTGTGTTGGAGGATTTTGGCGAGGCCATCAAGCAGCTGGCCTCCGCAAATATTTTTCCAGGCGATATGCTGCCGAAAAATTTTGGGGTCACTCGCCACGGGCGTGTGGTTTTTTATGACTATGATGAAATCTGTTACCTTACGGACGTGAATTTTCGGGCGTTACCTGAATCTGATCCAGAGAATGTGATGGGCTCAAGCGATGCCTTCCTCTCAGTTGGAGAGCAGGATGTGTTTCCAGAGCAATTTAAGTGGTTTCTCTTCCCCGAAGGGGTGAATCAGCGTGAATTTTGGTCTCGGCATCCAGAGATTGCAGATAGCCAGTTCTGGCAATCGGTGCAGAGCCGTGTGAGAACCCAAGAGGTGCTGGATATCTATCCTTACCGTTGGTCGAAGCGTTTGAAGGCAGCCGCTCAGCCTTCACCGGAGGACATTGAGAATGAATCTGTATGAAGCCATGGCGACGCAGCGCGCGATTCGGCGCTTGAAACCCGACCCCATTCCACATGATGTGTTGTCTCGAATCTTCCAGGCGGCATCCTGGGCACCCACGGGTGGGAATGTCCAACCTTTTAGGATGGTGGCCGTGACGGATCGCGACAAGCTTAAGTCGTTGGGTGAGCTTTACACAAAGCAGTGGGCCGTCTACACCGAAGGGATGAGGGCAGAAGGGGATGCGCTTGCGCCAGCACGCAAAAAAATGATGCTGGCGGGCGACTACCTGTGCGAGCACCTCCACCAAGTCCCTGTGATGGTCGTGTTTTGTTTTAACGCTGAGCACATGGCGATTACGGACGCAGGTCTTGATCGGCCTTCGGTCGTT
>Ga0255778_10002142_pt1 | contig 17275 bp, 15 predicted proteins | sample 071ome_31_FD_179976 | JGI IMG/M metagenome (GOLD analysis project Ga0255778, IMG submission 179976) | Coastal salt marsh microbial communities from the Groves Creek Marsh, Skidaway Island, Georgia - 071405CT metaG (version 2) | ecosystem: Environmental > Aquatic > Marine > Intertidal zone >...
GAAGACGCGCGTCTTCTTCACTCGGTGTTCGTTCCAACGGGCGACGTTCCAACGGGCGCGCGCGTCGTCGTCGTGTGCCGACGCGGTCGACGCGATCGATCGATCGATCTGAGAATTCATTCCATTCGCCCACAATACCCTAAACCCTAAACCCTAATTGTTAGTTATACATCGATTGGGTCACTATTCATTAAAATACGATGGATGGATGCATACATACAGCCTGTATGTGCGTGCCTTTAAGTACTACCGGTATCACTTGGAAGAGATGAATGAATGATGAACAATGAATGAATGACGCGCGATCCATCGCTCGACATCGCGCGACGCGAGCGATGCGAGAGGTTCGGATGGTTTCGTCGACGACGTCGTCGTCGTCGATGCGATGCGGGGTTCGCGCGCGAGGCGCGAGCGCGCGCGGATCGCGAGCGGTGCGTCGTCAGAATCGTCGTCATCATCATCCTCGGCAGCGGCAGTGCGGGAGGAAAGGGTGCGTCGCGTCGGCGATCGGAACGCCCCCGCCGGGGGAACCGGCGCGGGAAGGACGAAACGTCGATGCGAATGCACCGGCTTCGGCGAGCGCGTCGTCGTCGTCGTCGCGTGAGGATGGTGGGATCTTTAGTGGTTTGGGCGCGCGGGCGACGCGTTGGGCGTCCGAGCAAGCGGAGGACGAACGCGTGCACCGCGGGTTGTATTGCGACTGGAAAATGACTGGCGCGGATGTTTTAGAGGTTTGGGCGTACAGAGCCGGGCTCGTCGTTCTCGCCGGTGCCGCGGTGGAGTGCGCGGTGAGGTGCGCGAGCGGGGATTACGTCAACGCGCAGACGTGGTATTTCGTCGGCGGCGCCGGGTTGGGGTGCTCGTTGTACTTGGTGCACATGTACGTCGGTTTTATCAAGCGCGTCATGCAGACGTTGTACGCCGTCGGGATGGTTGGAAGCGGCGTGTTGGCGGTGACACACGCCGAGCCGTTGCCGTTGTACGTCGCGGACCATCCTTGGACGATTTTAGCCGTCGGTCCGGCGTTCGCGGCGCTCACCGGGTTGGCGTTCAAGGAGGGGATGTGTTACGGGAAATTTGAAGCGGCGGCGTTGTTCTTCGCCGCGCCGACGATGTGTTTGACGCACCTCTTCGGGGCGTCCGAGGAGACGCAGACCATCGCTGTGGGCGTGTTCGTCTCGCTTCTCGTCGTTTTCGCCGGGAGAAAGTTTTCGCAAGAGCTTAAAGATGACGTCGGGGATAAATCAATCTTCATGTTTGACGCGCTGGACGAAGTCGAGCAAGCGCGTTGGCTCGCCAACGCGAGGGCGACTGGTCGGGATCTTTGAGGTGTTGCATAGGTCAGGGCTCGTTTATAGTGCGCGCGCGGGGGGCTCAGGTTCGTTACTAGACATTCATAGGTGTTAATAATACACGTCGATGCTACTTCCGCGTCTTCAATCCGAAGAGTCGTCCGAAGAGTCATCCGAAGACTCGTCGGATTCGTCGGATTCGTCAGAGTCGTCAGAGTTGGAATCGTCAGAATCGTCGTCGGAATCGTCGCTACCGGTGTAGCTGCTCGAGTCGCTGTCGCTATCTTCGCTGTCGTCGCTAGAACTGTAAAATCCGCTCGTACCGAGACCGTTGATTTTGCCGCCGACGTGCGTCACGAGCGCCGTACTGTCGCGACCAGATGATCCGGCGTAGTACTGCTCGCGGACATTCGTCGGCGGTTGTACGGTCGGGTGCTTGGGAAGCGGGGCGTACCCGGGTGCGACGTGCTCGACAAAGTGCGAGAGAGACCCGAGCGCGTGCTCGCAAGACTGAGGCGCCGGAGAAGGCAACTTTGGTTCGGGCTTTTCGCACAGCAAAATGGCGTCGCCGTGTTGCTTGACGGCGCTCGGCTTGCCGTCCACCGGGAAGAGCGCTCTGAAGACGCGGATGCGGTCGCGCATGTCGACGGATGGATCCGACGCACCGAGCGCAAAGAGCACCTTGAGCATCGGTGCGATGCGCATCGGGTCTTGAACGTACATCTTGCAGCAAGTGTTGATGATTTGTTGCTTGGTCGTTTCGTGCTCATCCGCAAACGACTTGACGGTGCGACTGAGCATTTGCACCGCGAGCTCGAAAAACTTTTCTCGCATCTCCTTATCCGCCGCCTTGATGTTCTCCGCTTCGGCGTCAAAGATTTCTCCACCCGCCAGCCAGATCACGGCAGCTCTAGCCTCGGGGGCGATGAGTTGATCCAAGCGTCGCATGAGTCGCATGACGACGAGCGTGTGCTCCTTTGGATTTTGTTGCACGAGCGCTCGAATGACGACGACGGCTTCAGAAGCCACCTTGGGCGTCGGGTGAAGGGAAAGTTCGAGCAACGAGCGGATGCACACAGATGCAATCTGCGGCATCATCGCCGCGCAACGCCCGATCGCTCGAATGGTGAGCGCCACAAAATCGTGGTTGGAAGAGCGCAAGTACGCTTGCAATTCGCGCAACAACGTGGGCGCGTTTTCAGACGTGACGATGTGCGTCAGAATTTCGAGCTTGAGCGCGCGAACATCCAACGGATCGCGCGGGAAGATGAAAAAGGCGTTAAAGTGCGGCTGGAACAGCGTCGGTTGCGTCGACACCATCGTGCAAATGTTCTTCATGATGACGTGCTGCACCTCCGGCTTGCTGTGAGCGCTGAAAACCAACGCGCGCACCACCTTGGGGAGATCAGAAGCCGGGCTCAAGTAAAAGTGCAACGCAGCGACAGCCATGACAACTCCAGAGTTTTGGGACTGCAACAAGGGCCTGGTGCATCGCAACAAAAGTCGATGATCCTCATCCATCCAGCCCGCGCCCCGAGACGCCGCCGTGGCGCCGCCGCGTCCAGACTTCTTCGAAGGCTTCTCGCCATCCGAGTCGTCCGAGTCGTCGGAATCTTCGTCCGAGGAATCGGAATAGAACCCTGCACCGCTCGCGACGATGGATTGAATGCCGGCATTGCTGTTATCGTGATACGACGCCTCGCTGGACGGAAGTGCGAGTTCAAGCTTCTTATCAGCCACGCCCGCCGCCACGCCGAGCTCGCGGGCGTGCTCATCCGGGGCGAGAAACTGCGTGCGCGCGTAGCGCAGCAACAATTCGCTCAGAAGAATTTGACCCCACTCATCCATGTCCACCAACATTCTGCAAATCTTGCGGTAGTGTCTGTGCAAGAGATCGAATCGATCCGGGCAAACTTCGGTAAACGCCGCGACTGCCGACGACAACACAAACGGAGTGCTATCGCGAAGCATAGTTTCGATAATCTCGATCAGCTCGTCTTGCCGCGTGTTATCCATTCTATAAATCTTCGGAATCGCGTGCGCCGCAGCCTTCCTCACGTACGGGCTCGGGTCCACCGCGCACTTTCGCGCCGCCAAAATCACCACCGGAACGATCACCTGGATCCGAATGCTCGACATCACCCGCAGCGCCAGCGCCCGAACCCGCGGGTTCGGATGCGCCAAATCCTTTTGGAAACTATTGATCGACAGCAGCGCTTCCTCCGGTTTCTGATCCGCCGTGCGCACCAAGAACATGTACACCAGCACCTTCACTTCAAAGGATTCGCTCACGATGTTCACCACGACGCTCGGGAAAAACGCGCTCACGTCCCTTCCGATCGCCATCATCGCGATCAGTTTCTTCAGCGCGTCCAGTTTATCCCTCGTCGCGTTCGATCGAAGCTTCGTATCGAGTTCGCGCTGTTCTTCCGCAATCTACGTCCGTCGCGTTCGCAACCATCATTTCCGAGATCGATCCGTCAGTCTCACTCTCAACGCGAATTCCATCCATTTTTCATCCTCGTCGTCGTCCTCGTCGCGTGTCGCGTGTCGCGTGTCGCGTTTCGCACGCACCTGCGCGTCATCGACGAATTGTCTGTTTCCGTGTCCCGCGGGAACCGCCATGGCGTCGAAGGGCCGTCCGCGACGACGTCGACGCGTCGTCGAGTGTCACCAATCTGTCGCGCGAAACGCATCCGACGCGCGCGTCTCTCGTCCGTTCCTCGGGATGGGGTTTTTTGACGAGTCATCATTCGTCGTTTAGGTGAGATTATGGGGTGTTGGGACGGACGGGCGCCACCCACCCTCGGATGGATGTGTGTTTGTACCTGGATATAAAACTCTCGCGACTTCCGAGGCTTAGGTGGAATGAAGTCGTCGTCGACGACCGACGACGAACTTTCCATCGCCCGGCGCGGAATGCTAGTGGATCTACGAAGCGCAAAAGTCTCGCTCTGGTGCTCTGTTGTTACGCGGCGATCGGTTCCCCGGGTCGGCTCGTTTGGAGAATTTCTAGAGCTTGGTGGAGAACTGAAAGCCGTACTTGTACTTCATCTGTTGGTTTGAATGGGGAGAAAGGAGAGAGTGCGCGCGTCAGTCGGTGATTTCTTCGTTTGTTCTCTTTCTTCTTCTCGTCGTCGTGGTCGGTCTCGCGTCGGGAAATGTTAATACTATTTATGGCGCGTCGCGCACGGAGAGCGCGAGCACCATCTTCGAGCATTGTTATTGTTGGCAACCCGCGGCAACCATCCGCGCAGGAAGAGCGCGGCGATTGTTTGACAAGAGGCGCCGTCGTCGTCGTCGTTCGCGTATCGTTATTATCGTCGGCGTCGCGTGGCGCACGTACCGATTTGTCCACTTGGGCGGAGAGAGTCGCGGTGGTCTTCGGAAGCAAATTGGACAAGCTCGCTTGGAAGCTCACCGTCGGGTTGACTTCGGCGGCGAGCGGGTTGGACACGACAGCCTTGAAGGAGTGTCCATCCATCTTCTTCGAGTAGCCAACCGTGGCGGTGGCAGTTTTCTTGTACAAAACTTCCGCACCGACGTTTTGCTTGCCGTCGAGCGCGGCGACGACGCTCGCCTTGAACGTCTTGAGTTGGTCCGAGGCGGTGAGGGCGTACGTGAGGTCGCCTTGCTTGGACTGCGCCGCGACGGCGTACGCCAACGGAGCGGACGGCTTGAAGGTTGCCATCGCACCGAGGGCTAAGCCACCACCGACGGCATAGCACACACTCGCGTCCGCCTTTGGCGCCGCGTAGTTGGCGACGTCCGCCTTCAAACCGAGCGGTCCCGTGACGACGGAGGCGCTCACCTTGAAGGATTCGAGGTCTTGCACGGCGCCTCCGACGGAGAGCTTACCGTTCGGAATCAAGGACGGGAAAGACGCCGTCACCTTAGCCTTGGCGTCTTGGTTCAACTCGAGGTCAATGTTTTGATCCATAACGGTCGCGTTCACCTTCACGTCACCGTTCACCGATTCGCCCTTTTGCACGACGGAGCCGGACACGCCCTACGCGAGAAAAAATCAAACGAGTCAGCGCGCGTCAGTCGTTTAGTCGTTCAGTCGCGCCGCAGCCTCCTTCGCGCGCGTCGCATCCAGTCGCGAAAACACCACGCATCGCGAACACACGACCCCATTCGTCACGCATCCGGTCAAACCCACGACGCGCGTCCCTTCGCCCGCCCTTCGCCCGACGCCCCGCTCCGTCGTCCCGCGCGCTCCTCCGTCCGTCGTCGACGCACCGTTCCCGCAGCCTTCGTATCGAACGAAAACTTGTGATCATAGTTAAACCCGCCCGTGAACAGGTCTGCGACGCGCGCAAGCGAAACACCCGTCGTCGTCAGTCGCTCACTCGTCCCGTTCGAGCCGAACGCGCGGCGCGCGCGGTGATGATCGCACGAATCAAATCAAATCAAATCAAATCGAACGCGCGCGTCGAGCGGGACACATCATCATCGAATCGGGAAATCGATCGATTTGCTTCGAACGATCGGTCGGTCGCCCGATCGACGCACCTTTCGCCGCCTTGGCGATGTCTCCGTAGTACTTCGCCATCGCGTCGTCCGTCGTCGTCGTCGTCTCGCGTCGTCGTCTCGCGTCTTCGTCGCATCCACGTCGACGCGTTTTTACCCTCGCGGTTTCCTCGCGTTTTTTTTTGATCGGATCGGATCGGTACTTTCATCGATCGATGCGTTCGACGCGTGAAAATACCGATCGACCTAAACGTATCGATCGCGGTTTCGCATCGATGTTTTTTTTCTGGTTTTTTTTCGACCGTTCGTTCGACCGTTCGGACCGTTCGGACCGATCGAATAGGCTCGTTCGTATCGATCGATCGTTCGTATCGTTCGATCGTTCGTATCGATCGCGGTTTCCCATCGATCCTATTCGATCCTATTCGATCCTATTCGAGGGGGGTATACAAATAAATGACGGTTCGTGACCCGTGATTTTGTGTTTTTTTTGCATCCTTCGTCGGGGTGCTCGAGAGAGGGGGGAGGGGGGAGGGGGGGCGACGGATTCGGGTCGGTCGGGTCGTCTCGATCGATCGATCGGGTTTGCTTACCCATCGATCGGGTGGGATGGATCACTCGATCGATCGGTGACTCCGATCGATCGGGTTGGGGTGTTGCGGTTGGATTTCGAGATTGCGAATTCATCATCAATTCGATGCGTCGTCGTCGTCGTCGTCGTCGTCAGAAAGAGCACCCGATGACGACGGCGGTGACGGCGGCGACGACGACGGCGCGATCGGGAGCGTTTTCTCGGCGCCGATTCGGTGCGGACGCGCGCGTTCGGGTGCGACGACGAGAAGGAGGACGAGGTGGAATCCAGCGGCGAGGGTGGGGTGTCGTCGCGATGGCGACGAAACGGTGCCTGGTACCGATGGCGAACGGAAGCGAAGAGATGGAACTCGTCATCGTCGCGGATGTGTTGCGACGCGCCGGGGCGGAGGTGACGATCGCGTCGGTGGAGGAGACGCTGCAGTGCGAGTGTTCGAGAGGGGTGAAGATTTGCGCCGACGCGTTTTTGCGAGACGTCGCGACGGAGAGCTTTGATTTGATCGCTTTACCCGGAGGCATGCCGGGAGCGACGCGATTGGCGGAGTGTCAGACGCTCATGGGGATGCTTGAGACGCAAATCGGGATCGACGGTGCGGTGACGGCGGCGATGTGCGCGAGCCCTGGGGTGGTTTTAGCGCCGAGAGGGTGGTTGGACGACGTCGCTTCCACGGCGCATCCGGCGTTCGTGAAAGATCTTCCGAGCGATGCGAGCGCTAACGCCAGGGTGGTGATTGACGGGGATATGATCACGAGCAGAGGACCGGGGACGGCGATCGAGTTTGCGCTGGCGTTGGTGGAGAAATTGTTTGGCCCAGAAAAGGCGAAGGAGGTTGCGGCGCCGATGGTGCTTCCGGCGCCGAGAGACGGAAACGAAATCGTTCGCGTGCCCAACGAATGGAGGCTCGAAGACGCGGGGCTCAATAAATGATTGATGATTGCGTGTCGCGGCATCCGAAGGATGCGATGTACACTAGCGCTCGCTTGTAACTTTACGACGACTTGCTCGAATGGAAATTTCCAACTAACTAAAGCGAGCTCCTCAAAGCATGACGCTCGACAAAGGCGCCACCGACGCCGACGACATCGGCGCGCACCCCATCGCCGACGTCCTCCTGGAGTTCACGCACGCGCTCACGCACCAGGCTATCGTCTCGCGAGGTTTATTTCCGTCGTCGCGCGCCCGGTCGACGCTTTACGGAGCGAGAACCTGCGTCGTTGAGAGACAAGATGTCAGCGATTACTTGAACGACGTGTTCGCGACGCTTCGAGTCGCGCTTTCGAGGTACGGCCGGCTTTCGACGACGATCATTACGCATGGATTGACTGACGCCCCCGCGCGCGCTGTTAGGGATGCGTTTGAGCGCATCGACGTCGTGTTTGTTAAAGACGGAGCGGTTAAAGAGAGCTTTGAGTTCGGTTTGAGGTTGGCGAAACCAATGCCAGAGCCGACGGCGAGGCTTAGAAAAGAGATTTGTGGTGCGCTGACGTCGTTTGCGACACGATTCGTGTTGTTTTCGGAGGATGCGCGACGTCAGACGAACGAGTCGTTTGACTCTTTTGAAGTCGTGGCGTCGGCAACAAAGACAGAGAGCGCTCCTCCGAAATGGAGGGTGGATCGGGACGCGGAGAACAAGGAAATTGGAATCGTCGGGGCGAAGGAGACGGTGCGGGTGAAACGCGTGGAGACGGATGCGTTCACGCTCGAAGCGACGCTGGTGAGGGCGAGAGCGGATTGAAACCACCGGCGTGCCATGGGAATGGAAGGAGGCGCGTCCGGCGTCTTAGCAAAGTAGATTAGCTTAGTGTAGTAGTCGAATGAATAGTGTGTCATTGCATAGTATGAATGCGTAGCAATGTGCTTGCGATGCGAGCGAGTCGGGTCGAGAGGGGGGTATTGCGTATTGCGTATTGGTGGTGTCCTGCCGTACCGTCGAGCGTAAAGCGTCGTGGCTAGTTTTCGGGCGGCTCGTACGTGTTCACCGCTCCAGTACCAAAGTTGACGACGCAATCGACCAATCCCTCGCACGAGCGCTCATTCGCATTGTCTTCTTCCTCCTCCTTGCACGCTTCAAAATTTTCAGGGCTGACGAGGCATGCCTCTTCGCTGAGCAAAACCATGGCTTCCTTTGATGACGGAGAACGCAGGCCGTTACCCGGTTGCTGACAAAACTCCATCGTCTTCATGTGTTCCGCCTCGTCGTTTCGCACGTTGACAAAGACATCGTACAAATTGTCAATCTTTGGCCTTCTCTCACCCTTGTTCCCGGTCTGAAACTCGTCAAAGAGATACAGATCTCCCTTGGTGTAATACTGCACCGCGACGCGCGGCGGCGGTTGCGATTTCAGCGTCTCCTCATTTGCGCTGAGAAATTTATCGTACGTCGCATACGCGTGCGACTCCACCTGCTCGAGCAAATTGTAAGCCCACCTCGGGGAAATCAAGTACTGCCCGACGCAAATCCAATAGTACGCCACTGCGATGTGTTGCGCGATGAACCGATCCTTCCAGAGCTCGGCGCCGCCCAGCGACTCCATGATTAGCAAGTGGTGGTACTCGTTCATCGTCTCGGCAAAGTGCACCTTGAGGTAATCCGCCTTTCGCCACCACCCAAACGTTTCGTACAAGTGCAACACAGACATGAAGCTAAAGTACGGCACTCTCGCGACGGTTTCGAGCGCGTGAAACCTCGCGTACGACCGACCGCCGTACAGGTTGTCAATCGCAGTCACCGCCACGCCGATGATGGCAGAATTTATCGAACGCTCCACGGCTGCCGCCGCTTCGGACAACGGCCCGCTCTTCGTCGCTGTCGACGTGGACGTGGACGTGGACGTCGCTTCGCCGTCCGCGCTCGCGCGCAGCGCTGATTTCCTCCACGACGCGCGGGTGATTTGACCGCCAGTGCTGGGTAATCCTCCTCGACGTTCGGCGGCGTTTCCAACGCGTCTCCGACCGCGCGTGGGCGTCGCGAAGAGCGCGGGATTCGCGATGGGCGTCGCCATCGTCGTCATCGTCGTCGCCATCTGCGGCGAAGCGTGCGATGCGAGAGAACGCGACGTTGAATGGCGTCCGTTTCGCTCGGTGCCGAGGTCGTCGTCATACCGCGACGACGGAACCATGTCGCGAGGCGACGGTGACGGTACCGCCACCGACGACGACGGCGATGACGACGACGACGGAATGCGCGACGATGCAAACGATCGCGCGCCGCTCCTTCGTTCGGCGTCGGACGAGGCGACGGCGGCGCGAAGGCGCGAGACGCGGCGCGAGGAGGACGTTTCGAATGGTCGTTTGAACGCCCGCGTGAACGCGTCGACGTCGACGTCGGCCAAGGCACGACTGGAGCGCGCGTTGGATGGACACCCGATCGGGCTCGTCGTCCTGGGGGCGACGGAGATGTGGGAGCGGTTCGGGTACTACGCGGCGAGGGCGTTGTTGGCGTTGTACGTTACGAAAATCTTAACCGACGCGACATTCGACGTCAGACGCGTGTGGGGACTGCGGACTCTGGGGCGGTGGTTGGTGCGGTACGACTTTGCGACGACGTTTCCGGACGCGACGACAGATCCGGATGGGGCGCGGGCGCGGGTGAACGCGGCGGAGGCGCTGAGCGCGAAGACGTACGGGGCGTTTGCGTGTTTGACGTATCTGACGCCCGTGTTCGGGGGGATTTTGTCGGACGCTGCGCTCGGGCCACATCGCTCGGCGCTCGTCGGGGCGGCCGTCATGGCGGTAGGGTACGCGGCGATGGCGAGCGAGCGAGCGTTTTTGTTGGGCATGCTCGCCGTGTGTTTCGGTAACGGGGCGTTCAAGCCTTCGATATCCACGCAGCTGAGCGCGTTGTACAGCAAGAGCGATCCGAAGCGCGACGCTGGTTTTTCAATCTTTTACTGCTGTATAAACGTTGGAGCATTCTTTTCGCCGCTCATAGCTGGCACGGTGCGCCTTTACTTTGGTTACGGCGCGGCTTTCGGGAGCGCGGCGCTCGGTATGGCGTGCGCGCTCGTCATCTACACGTCGAATAGGAAATACGTATTAGAATCTGCGGCTCGGTCTGGGCGCGCGCGCGGCGAGACCGACGAGGAAACTGGCGACGGGAGTGACTGTGAATCAACGCCCGCTGAGTCGCCGCCGCCGCCGACGACGACGAGCTTGTCGACGATGGTTCGATTAGCTCGCGAAAGCTCGAGCGCAGTCACGGCGGTGGCCATCGTGTGCGCGGCAGGCGTCGGTTTCTCCATGGTATACGAACAGCAAGGGAGCACATTGATGATATTTTCGGACGAACACATCAATTTACACGGCTTACCCACGGAGTTTGTCGCGGCGTTGAACCCGTTTCTCGTGTTGGCGTTGACGCCTGCAGTCACCGCGCTTTGGGATTGGCAGGCAAAGTCTGGAAAAGAGCCGCACCAGATGACAAAGATTGCAATTGGAAGCGGATTACTCTCCGCCTCTTTCGCCGTGCTCATGTTTGGAGCGCTTCCGATCGATTCGCACGCGTCACCAGATCGCGTGAGCGTCGCCTGGATTGTGCTCAACCAAGTGTTTCTCACCGCCGGCGAGCTCTTCAACTATCCCGTCGCGCTCTCTTACATTTCCAAAGTGGCGCCGGAAGGTTTACTGAGCGCCCTCATCGGTCTCTGGTTCGGTTCGTCTTTCTTTGGAAATTACTTTAGCGGTCTCCTCGGCGCGACGTACCCGACGTTTTCGACGCCGAGCGCATTCTTTGCGATGCTTGCCATGATTTCCGGCTTCGTGTGCGTCGTCATCGCCCTCGCGCGAGCGCCGCTTCGTCGACACTGCCCGGTGGATTGATTGATATTGATTGTAATATATTCAACTACACACGTACTCGTACATCTAAACTAACGTTATCCGCGCTATAACATGACAACACTCGGTTTACTTCGACGCCGCCGTCCTTTCCTCTTCCGCCGCCCGAAACGCGCCCACGTACGCCTCTCTACCCACGCCGCCTTTGACTTCCACATCCGTCAGCGCGTCCCAAACCGTCGCTCGCGCCTCATCGAGCACCTTACCCTCGCACTCCCGGAACAACGCGTCGATTAATTCCTTTTTCGACCGCTCTCTCGCCCGCGGGTCTCGCAGCGTCGCCGATGAACGCACCACGAATTCCGTAAAGGTTTTCAACGACGGGTTGGTTTTCATCTGTTCGACCGCGGAATGTTTGAGCGCGTCGAGCGTTCCGTCGCGTTTGAGACGTTTGGCGACGTCATCGTCAAACGTCATCGCCGTCGCCGTTGTCGTTTGCGCGTCGTCAAGGGGCGCCGGCGCCGAGGGCGGGGGTGGGGGCGCGCGTGAGCGAGGCATGGTTTGAAGAGTTTGAAGAGTCGCGGTTGCGCGGATTCACATTCTACAACGTAATCGGTGCCGGTACTGGTGATACAGTGTGTTACATTGATTAATCTATGAAATTGACGTTGTCTGGGGAAACTCCGTCGTCTGCCGTCTCGAAGAGCTGCCGGTTCCACTCGAGCAACCACTTGCCGAGGGCGTAGTAGAGCGCGCCGTGGCGAACAATGTAGAGGAACGCGGCGAGAACGCCAGTGGATGGACCGAGGGCGACGGCATCGTGGAGCGTTTGCGCCCAATCCGTGCCGTCGATGCATAATAATAGAGGAAGTATGGCGTAGCGTAATGGTGAGGCGTTGGACGGAGGGGTGACGCGCCAGGCGTCTCGCCATTCGACGTCGACGACGTCCATATCCAATCTCTCGCGAGCGCACTCAACGAGACCGGGGACGTGCAATCCACCGTACAAAAGATTGACGGTGTCGACTCCGGGCGCCTTGAATGCTTTCTTGACGCCGTCGATGGCGACGTCGTTGCGCCGGGCGACGAGGATGGGTTCAGACGATCCACCCCCGACTGGTCCCGTGGCTTGCGCGCTGACGATCATTTGCGCAAAGGCGAGTCGTCTCGCGCTCGTCAAGTCTCCCGCCGCGCAGCAATCTACCATGGCGCCGAGAACGTTGGAAGGCCTCCCACCGGCCCAGACCCAGTCTAAGAGTAACAAGTGCGCCTCTGGGCACGGAACGAACCAACAGCTCATGCGGGCGAAGAGACGCGCCGGATCGCCGCCAGACGCTCGACCCGTCGCCGTGACCACCAAGGCTTCAATTGCCGGCGGTAAATTACCCGTGGACACCACGCTCCTTCGCACGTCCGCCGCGCTCCTCTTCGCGCTCTTCGACGTCATCTGTCCAGCTTCCTCTCGAAGCGCGATGAGTTCCTCTCGCGTGACGTCGGCGACGAACCATCCGTCCTCGCGCGCGTCCAAGACGTCCAACTGCGCTCGCAATCCGTGCGCCTCGGCGAGCGCTCGCGCCTCCGCCGTGGGTGCCAATTCTGTACCTAAGCGCCACAATTTCACAGAGGAGGAAGGGGATGCGTCGGCATCGACATCGACGGTTAAATTTTCCCGCGACGTGATGAGCTCCACCAGCGTCGCGCACCGCCCGGCACCGGAACCGGCGCCGTCGTCACCACCTGCACACGCAAAATCCTTCGCCATCCCCCGATAATACTCCTCCGTCCCGTAATGTACCAACGCGCACACCTTTAACCGCTTCTCTTCGTCGCTCCCGTTCCAAGAGTCGCACTCCCGCGGCCGAAGCTCCACCGTGGCGCTCTGCAGCGCCCACGCCCCGTCGCGTTCGTCTCTCACCAGTCTCAAAAACTGCCGTCGAGACTCGCGATCGAGCGCGTCAAAGCTCAAATCTGAATCTCGCGTCAACGACGACACGTTCCACGAACGACGTCGACGACGACGACGACGGGAACGCGCCGTCGCGCGCGTCTGCGTCGCGCTCTCGCATCGCACTCTCACACCCGCACCACGCGCGGTACGACGAGGGTTCGCCGCCGCGCGCGACGACGAAGACGACGACGAAGACGAAGACGCGAACGAACCCGAAACCGCTCGCATCGTCGTCGTCGTCGTCGTCGTCGTCGTCCGCGTCGTCTGACGACCGGTGCGTCGCGCGTGTCCGTCCGTCCGTCTGTCGCTCTCCACGTTTGAAACGTACCGGTATGTACGTACACAGTACCGTGTATGTGTAAACAGTTTGCATCTATATATATGATATGATACGTGACGAGCCCATCGGCGCCTTCAACACTAAAAATTGCTCATCGGCGACGACGCCACTTCCGAGTCGTCGGCGTCGCGCGACGAACGCGGCGGTATGGTTGGCGACGCGACGGAGCGCGCGTCGTTGTTGGGCGACGCCGAGACGCGTGAGGCGACGGCGACGCGTGGAAGGCGAACGCGTCGGCGCGACGATGCCGACGACGATGTCGACGCTGGGCTGATGAAATGGGTGTTATCGATGAGTCGTCGTGATGATGACGGTGAAGCCGACGACGTCGCGGGAACGTCGAGCGCGCGAGTGCGGTACGGCGACGTTGATGATGACGATGCGCCGTGGGACGCTGTGCGTCGCTTTTGGGCTTCGCCGTCGTCGTCGTCGTCGTCGCCGTCGTCGTGGGGATTTCAGAGCGAGCGAACGAAACGAGTCGCGGGCGGGGCGGCGATCGCCGTCTTAGTCGCGTTGGTTTCGGTTTCGTCGTCTACGTCGTCGTCGTCTACGTCGTCGTCGGTGTCTTCGTATTGGTTTGATGGAGTCGTGGGTTGGGGACGAAGTCACCGCGCCGCGACGAAGGCAGAGGCGGCGTTGTCTCTCGCGCCGTTGAGAGAGACCAACGCTACGGTGCAGGACAGGTACGCGAAGAACGCGAGAGGCAAGGTGGATAGGCTCGCGTTGGCCGCGGCGTTGGATCCCGTGCATCATAGGTATCTTCCGGATGCGTTCCATGGTTACGACCCGACGCTTCCGTACGATGCGTATGCGCACAAGCCCGAGGTGTCGGGGTCGAACAAGGGGTTTTCCGTGTGTTTCGACGTCGCCAAGCAACACTGGGACGCCGTGTACGCCACCGGGTTTGGATTGCTATTCGAACCCGGTTTGTGTTTCGACAAGGTTCAGTCTGGTAACTGCGAGACGAGCAAGGCTGACGTGAGAGTATTTAGCCAATCTGCCTACCTTTGGGCTGGCAGACACAAGAGCAAGAATGGCGCGTACGACAAGCCCGCCAAGGTGCATCCGAAGCAGGTGGACTTTTACTTTGCCCACGAGGCGGCGGGCACGTTCGGGGGCGAACTCAGGCGCGCGGATGTTCTCGCCCAGTTTGACTACCTCGCGTATTTCGACAATAAAAAGTCCGCCGTCTGGTGGCCGTTCGGACCGACGCTCAACTCGCTCGTGCACGATTTCCCGGCGCACTCCACGCCTTTTGCAGAGCGCATCCCCGGCCTCGCCTGGATAGCCATAGATTGTTTGCCACCGCGTTCAAGCCTTCTCGTTAGGATTGCGGATCACTTTCCAGTCTTTTCCATGGGTTCCTGCAAGCACAACGCCCAGGCTCCAAAGGGACTACCCCAGAGAGGGAACTCGTCGGCCAAGTATCAAGAGCTTATGGCCAAGTACATGTTTTACTTTGCCATGGAGAACGCCCCCGCGTGCAACGGGTACGCGACTGAAAAAATTTGGATGGCGCTCGCTCGAGGTTCCATTCCAGTTTACATGGGTTCGCCCGACATTGAAGAGCTGATGCCGGTGAAGAACGCCTTTGTGGACATGCGCAAGTTTGACTCGCCCGAGGCGCTCGGCGAAGAGCTTCGATCCATCGCGAGGGACGAAGAAAAGTACAAGTCGTACACGCAGTGGAGGTATGAAGATCCACACACGTGGCAACCGGGTTTCCGCAAGCTCTTACGCGTCATGAGTAGCGACGTGAAGATGGGCGTGTGCGCCGTCTTGCAAAAGGGCGAAGCGGCGTTTCCAAAGAGCGCTCCGCAGACTGGATCGTGCGACGGCAGCTTCAAAGCGTTGGGTCTTAATTCTGCGCAGATGGTCGGCGTCCCCAACGCGCCTAGAAACCCTTCCGACTTTTTGGAGAAGAAGTGCGACGAGCTCGACGCCAAGTGTTACAAGTGGCGTTCGGCGCCGCTCGGCCAACCGCTCGTCAAGCAAAAGCACCCCGCCGCCAAATTGGGTCGTCACACGAGAAAGCGCGGCGACGAAGCGTGAAATAGGTAATAGCGCGACACGAATTGTTCATCACACACGCACACACACACACTCACTCATACTCACTCAGTCACTCACTCACTCAGTCACTCTCCTCCCCACTGCTCGACGACCGACGACTGACGACCGCACGGCATGCGCGCGCCGCCGACGTTTCGGCTGGCGTATGCCTGGGAACGCGTCATGACGCTCTTCTTACCCACGCTCGTATCGGCGACGAACGCGCGCGCGACGACGGCGACGACGACGACGACGAGGGTGAAGCGAGACGTCGACAAGGATGTTGACGAAGAAACAGCGACGAAGTCAGCCTCCTCGACGCCGTTGGGAGAAGCGCTTCGAGCGATGGACGCCGTGGAGATGACGCGAGTGTTCGCGTTCGTGGGATCAGCCATGGCGCCGTCGCTCGGGGTGGGAGGCGAACGGGGGACCTCGGCTTCGTCTTCCACCGCGAAACCGTCCTACGTGTTGGCGAGACGGTTGGCGTACCCGTTTAGAAGCGCGGCGATCGGAGACGTCGTCGCGTTCGCGCACCCGACGAATGCGGACAGAACGCTCATACGTAGGGTGACGGCGGTGGAAGGGGACGAACTGGTGGACGCGACGAACGCGAGCGTGTACGTGGTGCCGCGAGACCACGCGTGGGTGACGGCGGACGCCGAGGACGAGAGACACGAAGATTCGCGGTCGTTCGGGCCGGTAGACATGCGAGCGATCGAATGGAGGGTGATTTACAGCTTACGTACAGCGGTGGATCACGGAGAGGTGGAGAACAACGCGGGATCGCGCGTCGCCGACGCGCCCGTGCTCGAGGCGGAGCTGGAAAACGCAAAGCGCCGCGTCGGTTTTTCTCGAAAGCCGGGCGAGGACGAGGACGAGGACGAGGACGAGGAGGAAGGATGATTGCGAGGATGATTCGTTTTATCAGTAGTGGTACTAAAAGTAGTCGTGTATTATATTCTATCTAGTGTGCGTGTGCGTGCGCCGCGCTGCGCTGCACCGTCGGCAGCGCTCAAACCTCTTCTTCCGCCTTTTCTACTATCCTCGTCGTCGTTCGTAAATTTGCACGTACGTCTCAGTCAAGTTGACTTGCTGAGGTAAAACCTCTTCGACGCGCAAATCCTGCGTCTCGTACCAGTTCTTATCCGGCGCGTGGTAAACCATGGCGCGATACGACGCCGACTCGTCCTCGATGGACGGTCCGTCGTGCACTACGTTGGCGACCAAGTCGTACGTCGCCGCTTCGCCCTCTGGAACGGGCACGTGGTCGGCGACGTTTAAGCCTCGCACGGGAAACGTCACGATTGTTGGATTCTTCTCGGTGAAAAAGTTATTCTTCACGAACCTCGAATAGCTAATGATGAGATAGTCTGGAAGCTTGGTGATGCGAAACCTGCGTCGCGTCTTCGGATCGGGCGTCGTCGCGTCGAAGCGTTTCAGCAGCGAGCGCTCCAGAGACACTTGAGGAATAACCTGCGCTTCGGATCGGGCGTCTTGAAACAACGGAACGTTGGGAAGTTCCATGTGAAGCATTAGGAACTTTTGCGGCACCCGTGTCGTTCTTCCGTCGTCGTCGTCGTCGTCGTCGCCCGTGATGATTTCCAATTCGCCTTGAAACATGGACTCAATCGTGTCGAAGTTCGTTTTCGTCGTTTTCGTCTTTTTCTTCTCCTTCTTCTCCTCGCGAATGAGTTCGTTGAGTAGCCAGCGAAGGAAATGCGCGGCGTCGCCGCCGGTTCCGGTCCCAAACGCATCCTTTGACCGCGTTCGAACCGCCTGAACGAACTCGTGCGGGCTCGCGT
>Ga0255778_10002152_pt1 | contig 17230 bp, 43 predicted proteins | sample 071ome_31_FD_179976 | JGI IMG/M metagenome (GOLD analysis project Ga0255778, IMG submission 179976) | Coastal salt marsh microbial communities from the Groves Creek Marsh, Skidaway Island, Georgia - 071405CT metaG (version 2) | ecosystem: Environmental > Aquatic > Marine > Intertidal zone >...
TGGTGTTGGTCTTTGGGTATCATAACTGAAGGGTATTATATGTTATCTGATATAACTATCTTATATTCCTTCTTTTTATATTCCTTTACATATAGTACTATCCTTACTGTTTTTATTTCTGCTAGTATTATTATGGGTGTCCAACCTCCGTTTGAAATTCTCTTGATTTTGGATTTGGATTTTGAGATAACCAATAATGGTAGTAATGAAGTTTGAATTTGCCAAATCGATTTTGGTAATGCACTACCGTTGGTAAGTCAGTTGGATTCCACCCCATATAAAGAAGTTCATCCATTAGGGATTCGAAGTGTTTGTAGTTATACATTTTGATTTCTCCTTTGGATTTTATCGAGTAGGACTTGAGTTCTTCTTCTATGAATTTCTTTCATTTCCTGTTGGTTTCTCCAACTTCTATCTTCATGCTCCAACTCATATCGGAGTTCTCTTTCTTTCCAAAGTCTATCTTGATATCTCATAAGATTTAGGGGTTTAATTATCATTAACTCAACACCTCTAATCTAATAAGATTTTTTGTAAAAGTCAAGGGGTATTTTGTAAATAAATGTAAATTATTTTTCATTCCAAATCACCCAAAATATAGCAACGAAAAGAAATATGTAAATGGTTAATAGGGGTAGTACAAACATAACTTTAATTTTCAATTGGTGTATAAGAAGTGTAACTGCTATTTACATCAGTATGGGTTACCTCAACGCAGTAACCAAGTCCATCAATCCATACTTTGTCATTTGTTCTTTTGTGTTCAATCATATCTTTAATTTTCTATTCCTACTAATTCAAAATTCTCATCACCAGTTACAATGTTTACACTTACCCAACGAACATCTTTTCTCCATTCGTTGTTAAACTTGAAAGTGTTGTTCAGACTTTCTAATCTCATTACATTTTCGAAAGGTTTAATCATCGTTACTTTCCAAAGAGCACCATGCTCATTGATTCTACTTTTACCCTTTTGGGTCTTACCTTTCAATCTTAAAATTTTACCTGTATCAATCATATCATCTCATTATTACAAGTCTAATATATAAAGAAATTTTGTGATATACAAGTACCTTTTTCAACAATTTTGTTAGGAATATAACAAATAAAAAACCCACCGAATTGGTGGGTTGATTTTGAATTTAGATATAAGTTATTCTACTCGTTCGAATACCCATGCTTTATCTTTCTCGTATGGTTTCATTACAACCATCGTATTTCCAGAAGGTGAAAAATGATAATCCAAAGTGTATTCATCCATTGCTGGTAATTGTCTTTTGATTTCCATTTCCCCTTCAATAGTTTCTTCAATGATTCCTTGAGATTGCATTGCTCTTGTCAATCCATCTACTCTATAAAATGTAACTTGGAAGTCATCTTGTCTTGAGATTTGAATAAACTCTCCATTCAGACTTTTCCAAACTCCAAAAAAACGATGGTCAACATCACCTTTAACGGGATTTGTTGTACCCACTAAAAGTGGAAAAATAAGTAATAATAATAATTGTTTCATTTGTATAATTTAATCTTCAGTATTTAAGTATAATCAATTTTAGAAAACATAAGTATTTTAACCTAAAATGAAAAATGGGTACATAAATTGGACAAAATAGTACATTTATATACCCATCTTTTAATTATATGTTTTTAGAACCTCTTGCTCTATTTGGTCCTGATTCTTCCATCACCAAATTGGTTAACAAATTAGAACCTCCATTAACTTTAGATTCTCCATGAGACCTATCATATTTACTCAAGTCTAATACATCAAGTTCTTTACCATTTAAGTCAGAAAAGTTATTGTCATTCGCAACATCTTGAGTAGATGGCATTGAACCAGATAGTTGAATGATTCCACTCTCAACTGCTTCATCAAATGGGAATGAAGATAAAAATGATATCATTCTCGACTTGATACTTCTCGTTGATTGATTCTCAAGAGCATGAGAATAACCTTGGTCAATTCTTTCCCACTTTCCGTTAATCTCTACCCAAGACAAAGGGTGTGGTTTAGTTTGACTACCTTTAATTTTAATGTGATGTTTAACAAATAATGCCATAAGTTTCTTCACACTTTTAATACTGTATTGTTGTGTGAATCCCAACTCTTTGTAAAAATCGGTTGATTTATTCCCACCATCAAGAACCCAACGAAATACATTCCAATTGATTAGTTCTGAAATGTAAATTTGGTTTTTGTTGTGAGTTAGAAACTCATTTGAATACTTAAACACCTTTTCAAAAGTAGACCTGATTGGGGTTTCAATACTTGTTAACTTTGTAGTTATATTCGATAACCATTGTCCATCGTTGAATAATGTAGACATGGTAATCGCAAAGTTTTGGTGTCCATCTCGGTTAAACTTAAAGTCATTCTTAACTTTAGTAACTCGTGATTTCCAAAGTTCTGTGAATGTCTTTCCAAGTTTCTGATTGAAAATTTCAATCATTCCAACAACATACTTGTTGAATCTGTTTTGTTGTTTAACAATTTGGAATTTAACCCAAGACCAACCCTTTTGTTTGTTTACCAAGGTATCTATAATGTCACTAAATTGGTAAAAGTCATTTACGATTGTAAGATTAATCAACCTACTATCGATTATTTGTTTAACCTGTTTTGGTAAATCAAGATACTTTGATTTTTTCAATATAAGATTGTTAGGTCTTCCATCAACTTCTAACATAATAGAATCAGATGCGGTTCCAAGACCTTTTATATCACCTTTCACATAAGGTAACATAGCAAGGAATCCACGAGACTGTCCATCAAGTGATAAGAAAACTGCTCCATCTTCTTTCATTAGGTTAAGTAATTCTAAAGCATCACTATATGCTGCATTTGAAGTTGATTCGAAATCATCCTTTAGTTTCTGAATGACAAGTTCAATAGGAACAACTGAAAACCCATCAAGACCATGAGTTCCCTTCCATATGGATGCGATATAGTCTTTAGCTGCTTTCCAATTGTCTTTTTCCCACTCTTCTTTTAGAAGTTGTCTTTGTAGAAATTCCTTAACGGAAACAATCTTACCTTCTTGAATGTACTTGGAAAATTCACCAAAAGTGATAACTTGGTGATTCATGTTTACAGAGTTTACGATTCGCGCATCTGTGAACGCACTGGTTGCTTCAAGCATAATGTTTACGATAGATTGATTTGTTGATTAAATTAAATAACGAATTATGGAATCAATCTATCTTAATATATGCCCAAAACCGTTATAGTTGTATCAGAAGGACAACCAACCTTATATTTTTACAAATATACGAATAATTTTTTAATTATCCAAATATTATATAAATTTTTTCTTTTCAGTCTCTACTTTTTTTCTAACATCCTTTAGATATTCTGTTAGGTAGTGTTTCGCATACTCTTCCATTAGAGTATCCAACATTGTATAATGAGAAAACGCATCAGACTGAATTGGTCTATTTTCCCATTCGTTTTTATCTAACCACTCCTTTGCGTTCATTGATGTATTCTTCTCTAAGTGCATTTAATACTACTTTATCAAACCTGGTGTAGTGTGTTTTTCTTTGAATTTTAGAAAGTATATCTATTCTTTGTTTCCACATTAGGGGTTTTGAATCGGGATTTTTATATTCACTCACACACCAATCGAGTAAAACTCGTACTCCCCATCTTTTCTTTTCGGTTAAGATTTCAATCTTTTTTCTCATCTTTGTAATGATTCTCATAATAATTTTTAGACATCAAGTGTCCACATAGCATCGTATTTACAATACTTGCTTCATTAAATGAATCATAATGGAATACATTTTCTCCTCTAACAATAACCCAATTTTTTTCTTGAGTTAACTCTTTTCTATCTTCCATTGTTCCACATATTTCTAATAACATAGTATACGAACCAAATCATTGCAATCGGCCAAAGGACAACAAATGCTAATCTTTCTACATTACTAAATTCATTATCAGTTCCTTTCAAAATCATATCAAAAATGAAAGTAAATAATAATCCCCAAAGTATATAATTTATCATTTTAATAACCAACTTGAAGATTGAATTTTATCACCCAATCCATCTACTAATTGAATACCAACTCTTTCACAAACTTCTCTTTCGGGAATTGTGTCATTATTTTGGTCACCACCATTTGCGAATACCAAATCATATTGCTCACCAAACATTTCTGCAAATGTTTCTAAGGTCTGACATTGAGTTTTATCTTTGTCTTGAGAAATCAGAGCATAATCTACATATCTAATAGATTGTACAATTTCTAATCTTTCCAACTCATCCATAAATTCTTTAGAACCTTTTAATTCTCTTTGAAGGTCTGAATTTACGATAACCCAAAGTTTATCTGCCTCTTCCTTTGCTTTCCTGAATAGTTCCAGGTGCCCTTTATGAATGGGGTTAAAGTACCCACTAACTATTACTGCTTTTTTCTTTTGTTCCATAACTTATATCAATTTATCACTGTAAACATGCGAACCTTTATCCACCATTTGTTTACAGGTCATTTTTCTACTTATCCAATAAACATCATTTTCTAAACTCATCGTACTTTGAGTAAAGGAAAGTTTGTCTTTGAACTTTTTAATAGCAGAATCGGTGATTGCTCTTTCAGGGAAAGGCCACCCATCTACTTTCAAATCCCACAATTCCAAAAGGTCATCTATTGACCCACCCATATAATAGTCAATTAAATATGGGTTACCACCTCCTTTGTGTGCTGATAAAAATGTAACTTTATCCTTATCAAACAATTTCACAAACTCGGTTGGGTTTGTTGGGAATTGGTCTGACCTCATCTTTATTGCATATTCATATCCTAACTTTTTTGCGAAATCCAATCCATTTACGGTTGAGATTCTTTGCATATTCAGATTATGAACTCCTCTATTCTGAGGTTGGTGTGATAAAACCACTTTATCGGTATTTGGATTGTAATTACCCTCTTCACCAACCCAAGTACTCCAAATTATTGGTAAATCTCCATAATTTTCTTTGAGTTGTGTTACATACCTTGAAGGTCCTTGTATGATAATACAAAAATCACTCATTAATACCTTTTTACATTTTCTGCAATATCTAACAACTTTTTAAGCTCATTTATTTCTCGTTTCTGTCTCAAATTTTCATCTTTTTGAGACACAATGTGTTCTTGCATGAGCTTAATTTTATATTCTAACTCACGAACTTCTTTTTTTAACTTCCTATTTGTCTTAAACCATTCTATCACAACAAATGTGGTTTTGCTTCGTTTTGTCCTGCGTTTGTTACTACTACATACTCTGGGTGATATTCACTTAAACTCCAAGCACCTGCGTAACTTAGTGCGGATTTTACACCATCCAATAATCGATTAACAATAAATTTAACCCCACCTTTATAAGGAATTACAGTTGACTCACCCTCCACATTTCTGACCTCTTGTCCATGTGCAGTTTTGGTTTCTAATGATGCCGAACCTCTATATCTTTTATATAACCCATTTTGTTTTTCAATGATTTGACCTGGTGATTCATCTGTACCCGCAAGTAGTGAACCTAACATTACACAATCAGCACCAACTGCCAATGCCTTTGAAATATCACCAGAGGTTCTCAAACCACCATCTGCCATAATAGGTACATTCGTAACTTTTGAAATTTCTTCAATTGAGGTTACATTTGGTACACCAAATCCTGTTTGGATTCTCGTTGTACAAAGTGAACCTCCACCAATACCAACTCGTAATCCATGAGCACCATAAGTTTGTAATGATTCTGCTGCTTCTGCGGTTGCAATGTTTCCTGCAATAATATCCACATTCTGAAAATCATCTTGAGTTACACACCAATGAATCATATCTAACATATTTTGGTGGTGTCCATGTGCTACATCAATCAGTAGAACATTTGCCCCTGCCTCAACTAATGACCTTGCTCTTTTCTTATCTTCTTCTTGAACTCCGATTGCTGCCATAACTGGAACTGCTTTGATTTCCGCATGCCAATCATCGTACATAACACCCCAACTTTCAGCAATTCCAAACTCATCTGAGTAGATTGAATGATATAATCTTTTTACGATTTTAGTTTGTTCTTCAATACTCATAAATCGATGAATACATCCGACTCCACCCATTTCTGCCATTTTGTATGCCATCTCAAACTCACAAACGGTGTCCATTGGTGATGCTACGATAGGATTTAATAATCCATATCTTTCACTCAACATCGTATGAAGTTTAATTTTTTGTCTTGATTTGATATTCGAAAAAGATGGTACTAATTGAATATCATCGTAAGTTAATGCTGTTTTTATCATTTTGTGTAAACTATTTCATCTTTAATTGTATGAGATGCATTCATTATTTTTCGATACACTCTCATGTTATATGCTCCTTTTCTTTCCTTCCATTCTGCATCTGCATAAGTTCTTGCGAGAATTAGATTATCAGCAATTGCTACAACATAAAATCCTTGTGGATTGAACGCAGTTACTACATATACTTCCATACTAATCTACTTTTTGTTTGAATCAATTGTTACAAATATACGAAAAATATTTGACAATTACAAATCTTTATACTCCGAATATCGCAAATATGCTGAAATAATTCCTAATAAAATAAATGCTATAAGTCCTATCGTACTCACTTAAACCAACCGATTTTCTTTCCTTCTTTTACTCTTTTATCATACTCCTCAACTGAACCAGGGTATCTAAATGCCCAAATGATAATGAGTACAAAAGTAATTGCGGCATATCCCACAACTCTAAGAGGAACTGTGAAGTACATTGAAATAAGTGATAAACACATTACACCAACCATTGCCCACCTTCCTCTATATGGATAGATTTTTTTGGTTTCCCAATTGGTTAGGTATTTTCCGAACAATCGATGTTCGTGTAACCACTTATTAAACTTCTCAGATGATTTACTAAATGCCCATGCGGCAAGAACTACAAAGAATGTAGTTGGAACTCCAGGTAGTAATACCCCAATGTAGGCACAACCTACAAAAAATAGCCCTAATGCTATCCATAACGATTTTTTCATATTCTTTTTTTATAAACTGGCGAGTTGATTCTCTACCTTCTTCCAATAATTATATGTTCTTGGGTTTTTTGGTCCTTTTGTACCTCCATTCCAACTTCGAGCAATTTCTTCATAATCTGAATCACTATGATGAAACTCTTTCCATATTAAGAACATTTCAATTGACTTTTCTCTATCCCACCTATCTTTTAATTTATACCGATAATCAGTACCTTTTAATTTTAAGATACGATTTACTTCTCGTACCATGATAGGTCTAATTTGTAGAACTCCAATCGATGGTTCTCCCAAATGGGTATCTCCAACTGCTGAATCATTACCATTGGATTCCACCATAATTAATGCGTTGATTAAATCATCAACTTCTGGAATCTGAATTTCTTCTACTACAATAGGTTTAATTGGTTTAGATTCTAATTCAATTATTTCAACTTTTTTTTCTTTTTTGGAATCTGTCATTCCAAACGATAGTAAAGCAACAACTATCGATAATCCAAAAATAATGTGTTTTCTCATTAGGTTTCCCTTTTGTTAAACAACAAAACCGATTTACAAAACAACTCGGTTTCTATAAATATAAGGTTATTCAGATTTACTTTTTAAGTCCTCCAAATACTGATACCTTAACTCATTTAAGAGTTCTTTTTCGCCTGTATCATAGTAACCTTTTTCTTCAATTTTGGTAATTCTTTCTCTTAATTGCATCACCATATTTTCTGCTTCACTACCTTGAGTGAGCATGTTATTTGATAACCAAACATCTATATCTTTTAGAAGTTTGGATTGTTCTTTATCCAATGGATAGTGAACACTCTTTTTCATAAACTTTCTACAAAGTTTACCAATTTATCATAGGTTTCTTGACCACTTTGAGACATTCTATCGTAATCCCAACCTAAATCACCAATCAAGACTTCGATTTCGTTTATCAAATCACTTATCTCATTTTGATTATAAATCTTTTCAGTATATCCTTTTACTTTTAATCCCATAATTTTATGCAGTTATCCAATTAATATCATCTAAAAACTCAATAGATTCAGAACCATCGTATTCAGTAATCTGAAACTTTGTACCTTCGGGTATCCAAAATACTTTCAAATCTTGAACTCCACCAGAGTAAACATCTTCCCAAGTCTTTTCCACAAAATCAATAGCTTCTTGCCACTTCTCATTTTCAATCAACTCAATCAAAGTTGGATTGAAGATTGCTTCGATAGGAGCACCCCAAGTTAGGAATCCTGCTCCAAAACCAGGTGAAATCAATACACCCACTTTACCATCTTTAATAACTTTTTCCATAATACAAATATACGAAATTTATTTGAGAAAACCTAATTTAGGCAACCTCTTTATAAAGTTTTTCCAACTCCGTTTCCAAACCTTCAACCAAAGTAGGTTCAGAAGTTACCAACTCATGTTCGATATATTCGAACTTCGCAGCAATCGAATTCTGAGATTCCACCAAATTTTTGATGGCTTGAATGAGTTTATCCTCATCCGCATAAAATACCGTGTCTGAATCAACAGGCATTGTAAAGGTGTGTCCACCTTTAGGTTTCCAATATGGAACTTCACCAAATCCATTGGAATCCACATTATAGTTTTCGTAATACTGACAATGTACTAATAAATTAGCTTTCATAACTTCCGTTTTTAAGGGTTTCTATCTCTTTTTTAAGTTTTTTTATCTCTCTATCTCTACTCATTAGGTATTTTACCAAAGTACCTTTGTGGATTGCTTCGTATAATGATTTTGAATATGCCATATTATTTAATTAACCAATTCCACAATCCTTTCCAATTCCAAGCAAACAACGACATGAATCCCATTGTTGAAGCAAGGATAAATACAGCCATCTCATTCAGTTCACCAGCAAAGTGAACATATTCTTGTGCGATTCCAAACAATACCGAATAAGCGATAAAGAAGGAAATGATGGTTGTTAAAACGATTTGATAATTTTTCATAGTATTAGGATTAACTTTGTTTCTCAATTACAGTACTAACATACGAAAAATAAATGAGAATTCCAAATTATTTTTTACTTTTTTTTGATTTTTTTTGAAGATTTTTAACCACCTCTTTAAGAGAACTATGCCCAATACCTTGTTTGGCCATAGTGTTCAAAGTTCGGATTGAAAGTTTGAATTCTTTTTTCAAAGATACCTCCTTACAATAATTTATAGTTATATTGCCATCCACAATCATCATCGTACCACTCATCTTCAACAACTTCGTTGATTGGATTTAGGATTTCATTCAGTTTGGTAACATCAACTCGATTCCAATACCCAAATCGTAGGTAGATGGGATTACCACCTCCCCAAGTTTGACCGATTTCAAAGTTACCAAATTCCTTTTCAACTTTGTTTAGTACACTAATGTTTAATTTATTACGCATATCTTATTTTTTTACTATTTCTAAACGAGGACTGAACTGAGTTTTGTAGATGTTTAACGAAGTAAATTGATAAATCACAGTATCAATGAACTCCTTCAACATAAAAGTTCCATCTGAACCACCAAAACCTTGTTCCTCTGGCCAATCTTCAGTCCATTCGGTAGAAATTTGGGTTGCAGTTTCTAATAAATCCCATTGAGGAATTTGTTCAGTTCCAATCATCTCATTGAAACCTTTGATATAAGCTTTTGCTTTGAAAACTAAATCTTCGGGGTGAATTAAATAAGTCATAGTAACAGTTTTAAGGTTTAACATTGGGGTTCTATCCCCACTCAATTACAAGACTAATATACAAAAAAAAGTTGAGACTACCAAATATAATCTCAACTTTTTTCAAAAAAATAATCCTAAAAGGTTAGTTCCTACTTGCTCCAAAATGGTCATCAATTGATGCCGTATTGTGATATTCGAACTCAACCCCTCTACTCTCTATTGAGGTTTTAATTCCCTCAAGTAATGCTACATTATATATAGATGGATATCCAGGATTATATGTGTTACCTTTACCACCAGACAAGAATGCTTCAGTAAAATCAGATGCTTTATGTTCACTTCTGTAATTAATTGCATTTCTTCTTGCGAACTCTCCTCTTTCTTCTAAAAAAGAACAATTCCAAAAATTACCATCAGGTAAGTATTCACAAATTATTTTATATATTGCCATTTTCTTTTTCGTTACTTATTAATTCATCAACTTTTTGATATAACTTTTGTATTTGTTTTTTAGTACCATCGGTTGCCTTTTTTAACTTTAACTCCAATGCTTTTTTCAAAAGTTTTTGTTTTAGTCCCATAGTTGAATGTGTGTTTAACATAAATATAATGGTTTATTTTTAATCTCTAAAATCCTTCGTAATCTTCTGGGTTATCCTTTCTATCTTGTAAGTAATCTAAGTATGCTTTTTCTACATCTTGTTCTAATTGATAGATTTGGTCATGCCAATTCTCGGTATAGAAATCATCTTCTTCAGCCGCATCCCAATCATACTCCTCATCATAATCTTCCATATCATCGTAATCAAACTTACCATAAACGAAAGCACCACAAGGGTCATATGATTCATCTTCGTAGTTACCTTTGATGTAACAATCTTCATCAATTTTTTGAAGTTCTTTGATTAATGTTTCTAAGAATCCCGTAGGTACTGACCAAGCACTTCTTAATACAATATTACAAAACTCTGGTTCATCTGAATGGTCATAGTCTACATACATCCACTTTGGTCCAATCATTTGTTCCCACAAATCATTTGATGGAAAATCTACTTCTCTATCCCAATCATCTCTATCGTTGAAAGTATAATTAGTTCCTTTGATGTTGTTGATTACATCTAATGCGGTTGCTTCATACTCACCCTCTTGTGGTTTGAAAATTTCTTGTAATCGTGTTGCTACTTTTGGGTCTTCTGACTTGACAGTAACAAAGGTTCTCATTTCATTTGCCATAACTTATTATTGTTTTAATATCATGTTCTTTTTTAATTCCTATATCCAATAAACATAACTTATCAGTTACATCATATCCACTCATTTCACAAAGTCTTTCTGCTGCTTCCATTGTTCCACCTGTGGCATAGACATCATCTACAATAACTACATCACCATTACCAGGTTTCATTTCAATAGTTGCTGAACCATATTCTAAATCATAACTAACCCCTCTTAGTGTATGATTTGTATTTGGAAGTTTTCCTGCTTTACGAATCATCTTTACACCACCTCCAAATTTCATTGCAAGTGCTGATGCGAATATGAATCCTCGTGATTCGATTCCTACCCAATAGGTTGGTTTTTCTTCAATCAACTCACCCATTTCTCTAATTGCCATTGAAAAGGCAAAATCATCTTCGAGTAATGGTTGAATATCTCGATACTCAATCCCCTCTTTTGGAAAATCGTATGCTGATTCTATATAGTCTTTGTAATCAATCACGATTTATACTTCATCTAAATTATCTGCGAATGATTCAAATCTACCTACCTTACGATACTCATCGTTTGGTACACCAACTTCTAACCACTCTTGTGCGTATTTATCACGAGTATCCGAATACTCCTCCAAATCTACATCTTCCATCATTAAATCGTAAGCATCTTCACCATAGATTTCTTCATTGGTTTCTTGCCAATCGTAATTGTTCCATACCTCATCATTTAGGTACTGAAGTAGTTCTTCGTGTGAATCTCCTTCATATGGAGGGTCACACTTTCTTAACTTTGCAACATCCACTTCAATTGGTGTAGATGCTCTCCATTGTGTGAATTTTTCACACATTCTTACATAAATTTTATCTGACATAACTTTTATTTAATTGTTTTATTATACATTTGTCTAACTTTTTCTCCCAACTCATAGTTGTTTGGAGTTTCTTTAATCAGAGATTCACCTACTAAATAGATTCGTTCATCTTCCGATTCATATACACCATCCCAACATTGTTTACATAATTGACCTGCTCCCTCTACATAGTGAGAACGATATTCAATGTTTACATCCAAGTGATACGGTGTTTCTTTTCCACAAGTAATACATTTATCATTTGCCATAGTTAATTGTTTTTGCGATTTCTTCTTTGAATTTAGTTGTACTCCAACCGTGACTTCGGTCTAAGTAATGAATTGGTATATCCAATTCAAATCCTGTATAGGTTTTACCCCTATAATCATCACCTAAAAATCTAATATCGGGTTCAATACCCTTTAGTAATTCCAATAAATCAGATTCGGTGTGGTATGTATAAACCCCATCTATATTTTTTATAGATAATAACATTTCAGTTCTTTCATCAATAGACAATATTGGTTTTAGTTTTTCTGGTCTTTCGATACTTGGGTCGGTATGTAAGAGTATTAAAAATGTTCTACAATATTTTTTACATTCCTTAAACATTTTAATATAACCTGGATGAATTACATCAAAATTACCTGCTATTACTCCTACATTGTACATATACATAATTTAATGTGTTACTACGATTTCACCAACATTCCAACTTGGGATATACCAATTAAAATCGTGTGATTCTAACATCTCTATTACTTTCTTAGATAACCTATTTGAGTTACCCGTAATGATTCTACATTGGAATACCCTATCTTGTGATTGTAGTAATACAAAATCTTCTGCTTTTATTAGTGCCTCATCATGAGTCATTCCATGTAAATCTATTTCTTTCATTTCCAAAAAAGTTGTACTAATATTATAATGAATGCTAATAGTAATGAAATAAATGTTTTAGTAGTAAGACCCTCACCTAAAAAGTGCCAAGTCATATATCCAAATATTAAAACACCAAGTGAAAATCCTAAGAACCTACCAGGCCATATCATTCCATCATAATACTCGGCAGTATATTCAGTTGCTTTTATCAGAATATAAGATATTAAAGTTCCACCGATAAACGCAATTGGTAGTGGATTCTTCTTGAACCATGGCCAAACAAACTGACCGTTTGTTTGTACCCAAATTAGGGTTTGTCCTACTACATATAGAGAAATCCCTATTAATAAATTTTTTAACACAACTATTTTTTCTTTTTGAATTTACTCACAAAAGTTCCATCTAAAATGGAATCTAATTTACTCTGTAACTTATCCACCAACTCTTCATTGTAACTTGGTTTAGCAGTTTCAGTTTTAATTGTGTGTGTAAGATTTCTTATTACTTCTTCTCTTTTCTTTTTACTCATTTGATTTGTTTAGATATTCGAATATTTTTTCAAAAAGAAGTCTATTATAAACTCCTTTCCCAACCTCTTCAGGTTCAATGATAATAGATTTTGCTGCATATTGTAATGCATCTGCCAAATCCCCTTTACTATAAATTGGTTTTGTAATTTCTATTTCATCATTCACAAATGTTACATACCCTTCTGAGTTTTCCCATTCCTTATATTCCATATCATACCTCAAATCAGGATTAAAAAACCATTCGTGGTTTGGTAAATCCTCATTACTAAATTTCCAATCGTTGAACCCATCAGGTCCATCGTACAATAGTTCCTTAACCTTTCCCATTTTTCTTATCTTTAAGACTTCCGATTAACAAACTTGCTAACTCATAACCTACCCATCCAAAAAAGATTGTAGTTATCCCATAAGCAACATATCCCATCATAATTTTTTTATTTATATAAAGTTACAAAACTACCGAAATTCTTATCAAAGACTTGAATAAGGTTTTCGTAATCACCACTCTGCATTTCGTTAAGAATTTCATTACTATTCAATCCAAGTTGATTAGCAAGTTTCTTAGCAGTACCTAATAGGTAAAATGCGTTACCTTGTGGTCCAGTCAAATCGATTTCAATTCCGTTAGTTTTTGGTTTTTCTAAAATTGCCATTTCTTAATCTTTAGGTTATTAACTCAATTACAAGTCTAATATACAAAAAGAAATTGAATTATCCAAACTTTTCAACAACTTTTTTTACAATGTATGCCATCTTGGGTGCTGCTTTCGCAGATTCTTCTTGTACCATTTCATGTGTAATTTCTACAATCTTACCTTGAATACCTAAATCGGTAACTAAAGACATAGAAAAACATTTCATACCACAGTGATTGGCAACGATAACTTCGGGTATTGTAGACATACCAACTGCATCCGCACCAATGGTTCTTAACCATCTATATTCAGCAGGAGTTTCATAAGTTGGACCTGAAAGAGCAGTTAGTACTCCCTCATAAACTTTAATATCTTTATTGAGTGCCTCTTTCTTAGCATGGTCAATAATTTCTCGATTATAAACTTTACTCATATCGGGAAATCTTGTTCCAAATCTTTCATCATTTGGACCTACCAATGGATTATCTCCCATCATATTAATATGGTCAGTTACAATCATAATATCACCAATTTCAAACTTTTCATTCATTCCACCCGTTGCGTTTGAAGTGATTAAAGTTTCTGCTCCTAATAGTTTCATGATTCTAATTGGGAATGTGATTTCTTGCATTGAGTGTCCTTCGTAGAAGTGATTTCTACCTTGCATTGCTACAATAGGTTTATCACATAAGTAACCAAAGATAAGGTTACCACTATGACCTTGAATGGTTGGTTTCAAAAATCCTGGTATTTCTTCATAAGGAATTGTACATTGTACCAATATATCTTTTGCGATATCTCCTAATCCTGAACCTAATACAATCCCTGTTTGTGGTTCAAATTTTGTTTTACTTCTTATGAAGTCAATTGCTTTGTTATAATCTATCATTTATTCTTCTTTTGATTTCAGTTGTACTTATTCCTTCAGTATATGCTAAATATACCAATAATATATCGTTATCATCTAACCACTCTTGAGTAAATTGCATTTGTTTGTAGTAGTCTTTCTTTGCCCAATCAGTACCTATTGCAATAATATCTGGGTTTACTTCTAATATAGCAGGTTTACTATCTGCTCCACCTGAATTGGGTACAACAGCATGAACATACTTACAATCCATTAATGATTGTTCTCTTTCTGAATAAGTCATTATAGGAGTTTTACCTTTATATTCTTGAATAAACTCATCAGTATTTAGAGAAACTATTATTTTATCTGCTAACTTAGAACATTGTCTAAGAAAGTTTGTGTGTCCATAGTGAAACAAATCAAATGTCCCACCAGTATATAGAACTTTACTCATACGGTATATTGTGTTTTGTTAATTCTTCTTTTATAGTTTCAATACTATTTGTATGTACCCCATCACCAAAGAAATTTGCTTCTACTCGTGTTGGTATCTGAACAATATTCCTTCCCAATCGTTTTGCTTTTTCAATCAATTCCCAACCCCAAAGAATTTCAACATATTCTTCTCTTGCTGGTATTGGGAATATATCAACCATGTTATGTGGTTTTACACATATAATACTTGCGTTTGGTTCAAATGGTGGTCTATTTGGACCTGGTGAAGTCCATTTTCCAACTGCTAAATCAAAATCGTGTTGTAGTAAGAATTTAATAGTATCACCCGTTGTGAAAAAATGGTCTTCATCAACCATAAGTACTTTTCCTCTGATATCGTATTTAATACAAATATCATGCATCTTATTCACCCCTTCAGTAAAATAAAATCCATTATACTTTGAACCTTCTGCTGATGGGTTTCCAAAATTATAGGTTTTTTTATCAAAGAATATGTTTACCCCTAATTTTGAGAATTGAGGTAAAACATCATTGTACTCGGATGGTTTTTTATCAAACAAAAAAAGACAATTAATTTCCAATTCTGGAAACAAATGTCTTACACTTTGTATTGATAGTAAAGTCCTTTCAGACCTTTTGTAGTTTTTGTAAAATATAACCATTGGTGATGAACTATTTTCTATAAATACTTGTAATACTATTTTTTAGTAGCCCGTAGGAGAATCGAACTCCTCTTTCCAGGATGAAAACCTGGCGTCCTAACCGATAGACGAACGGGCCAAATGTGGATGGTGCGGGACTCGAACCCGCCTTGGTTTCTTCGGAGGAAACCGTCCTACCCCTGAACGAACCACCCATGTAAATACTGACAGCCATTGTTTTTACTTTACACGATTCACCCCTACCTTAATAAGATAGAATCACTCGCTGCACATAAAATGTATAGCTGATTTCATTACACGTGGTTGTTCTGTCAGTAGTTTATACTCTGAATTCAGAGTTTAGTATTTCAATGAACTTTTACAAGTTAGAATCTGGATTCCAATCATCAAAGGTATCCCTATTCTTATGTTTTGGTTTTCTTCTATAATCTTTTTTGGATTTATGAACCTTTTCAGTAGTTTTCTTACCAATATGGTGAGATGCTTCACCATAACTCATGTCATCCCAATCAAGTTTTTCCTTATATCTCCCCTTCTTTGCCATTTCTCAATTAATAAATACAAATATACAAATAATTATTTAATTATACAAATTATCCTTAAAGTTTTTCCAAATCAACTCAACCTCATCAGAAATAACTGCCGAGAATATCGTTGGTTCATATGGTTTTACTCTTAATTTCATACCAACTTGTTCAGGTGATTTATCATCTTTCAAATTGTTACATTTATTACAACAAGTAACCATATTTTTCCAAGTATTTTCACCTCCCTTGGAACGAGGTATAATGTGGTCAATAGTTAAGTTCTTTTTAGAACCACAATATCCACATTCATAACCATCTCTTTTCATTACTCTTCTTCTACTAACTTTAATTGCTTTTCTTCTAAAGTTAACATAGTTAAGTAATCGTATAACCAATGGTCTTACGAACTCACCGATGGTAGTTATAATTTTTTTGGTATCTTCCTTCACCACTTCTGCTTTACCTTTTATCACCAAGATAAAACCTCTTCTCATATCAGTTACATTCAACGGAGTGTAATCTGAATTTAATACAAGGACTGTATTCATTTGTTCATATAGATAATTTAATTACTATCGGTGGACCTTGATGGACTCGAACCATCGACCTACGCATTATGAGTGCGGTGCTCTAACCAACTGAGCTAAAAGTCCATTTGCGGAAGATGTAGGATTCGAACCTACGGAACCTCTCAGTTCAACAGTTTTCAAGACTGCCGCATTCGACCACTCTGCCAATCTTCCTATTTTGAGCCTTTGGAGGGACTCGAACCCACGCTCTATTGATTACAAATCAATTGCTTTACCAACTAAGCTACAAAGGCAAACTATCGTTCTTTATTGTTTATTTATTGATTTTGATAAGTTCCAATGAACTCGTTTAATTTATTTTTAAGAATTTGAATTTCTTCCAATGCTTCTTTAAC
>Ga0255778_10002158_pt1 | contig 17206 bp, 14 predicted proteins | sample 071ome_31_FD_179976 | JGI IMG/M metagenome (GOLD analysis project Ga0255778, IMG submission 179976) | Coastal salt marsh microbial communities from the Groves Creek Marsh, Skidaway Island, Georgia - 071405CT metaG (version 2) | ecosystem: Environmental > Aquatic > Marine > Intertidal zone >...
ACGTCCCAGACACATGAGGCACCACCTGCGTCCTCCAGCGACCACGACCACGTCGCGGCCGAGGTCCCGGTGTTGGTGACCTCGACCGAGGTGGACGAGGCGACACCGTAGGGCAAGACCTCAGCGGGGTCGATGTTGCCGATGCTCAATCCAGGTACGGCTTCGATGCGAACGACGAGCGTGCTGACGGAGGTCAGGTTGCCGAGCGTTGACGCCACATGGAGGTCGAGGCCGGTGTCGCCGGGCATGGCGTCCGGCGCCACCTCCAAACGGAGGGTGGCTCCAACGCTGCTGAAGGCGGACACGTTCTCCAGCACGTCATCGCTGAACGCAGCGAGCAGGTCCGAGCCGGTTGAAGCAGACGGTGCCACGCCGCTGCTCCACGGGTAGGTCCACGACGAGGTCACGTTGAACACGGCCTCCGCAGCGGCCTGCTGGAGCAACATGGCGGTGGAGGCGTTGACGCCAGCCGGCGCCGGCCAACCGACGGGGTCAGCGCCCGTGATGCTCGCGGCGAGGGTGCATGCTGCGAGGTAACTCCCAGCGAGTGAGGGGTGGCTTCCGTCTGCGCTGTAGAGGTTGGTGAAGGCCGACGTGTTGGCGAGCGGATCGTCACCTGCATCGACAATGGCGTCGTGCACCACTGCGAACGCGAGCCCCACCGGTGCGACGTGAACGTCGACGCCGGGGTGCGCGGCCGTCATGTTCGACGAGTAATCGAGGTAGCCGCTGAGCAAGCGGTCGTTCATGGTGCTGAAATCGGGGTACATAGCGGCGTTCATGCTGTCTCCGTCCCACCGGCCCCAGGTCATCATCAGCATCACCGCTGCGCCTTCTTCAGCTGCACGCTCCGCCAAACCTACGGCTGCATCTTTGGAGGCGTTCCACATCGCTTCGCTGCGGGGAAAGCCCGGAACCTGCGATTGGTCCTGCAGGACGAGAAGGTCCCACGTGCTGCCCATCAGCGTCGTGTTCCACGCATCCCCGCTGGTGTTGACCTTCGTGGCGTGGTTGGCCAAGGTCATGCCGCCACCGGTCAAGGCGCTGACGTTCCCTTCGGCCTCCGCACGGAGGAGGTCCTGCAGCAAGCCGTCGAGGCCGTTGCTCGAGGTGTAGGAATTGCCGAGCATCAGCACGGCGTGGTCGGCCGTCCCCGTCGTGTTGGTGACGTTGGACGAGCCGCCCGTCGACGACCAATTCGCCCAGAATCCTGCAAGGTCCGGCGTCGTGTCCACATCGAGCAGCAAGGTGTCGGGGACGTTGCCGTCGTTGTACACCGGGATGGTCACGTCCACCGCATCGCCGGGTTGCAGGACGACGAGCCCGGCGTCACCGGCCCCTGACGTCTCGATCCGTGGGCTGTGCACGTGCGCGACGCTGAGCGCGAGGGTCAGCCGGCTCCAGGCACCGGAATCCGGTTCGGTGACCACGAGGTCGACGGTGTCCCCGTCGGCAGGTACGGCCGTGGCGTTCAGCCGGACCACGACGCTGGCGTTCTTCGCCCACGTCGGGAAGACGTTCACGACTTCGCTGTCGAGGGCAAGCACCTCCCAGACGCTGTTCAGCGCGCTGTCGTCCACCTCCACATCGAAGCTGTCGATGGACGAGCCGTTGTTCGTCACGGTGAGGGTCACGTTCGCGGCCTGCCCGGGGGCGAGGACGACGTGCTGGACGTCCACGGAGAGGTGGATGGACTCCGCAGCAGCCGCATGACCGATCAGCGGTGCACACGACGTCAACAGAAGGAGGGCCAAGAGCAGCACGGCGGGCCGTTGGGTTGCCGACGTCATGCGCACCGGACCGCTGTCGCCGCCGCCGCTCTTGAGGCCACCGCAGGCCAACGAGGGGTCAACAGCATCCTGCAGCCTTCGTCACGGCGCGAGCCTGCACCGAACCCCTGACGATGGCTTGATGTGCGCGGCCTCGTGCCCTGAAGCATGACGGCCACCTGGCACCCCACCGCGTACCGAACGCACACCCTTGGGCAGATTCAGTCCGAGGGTGCAGGCCTCGTTGGGCGCGAGGTCACGATCGCTGGTTTCCTCCATGCCAGCCGTGGCAAGGGCGCGATGTGCTTTGCCGACCTCCGCGACGGCACCGGGATGACGCAAATTTTCGCCAAATCCGACATGCTGGGTGAGGAGCAATTGGCTGTCCTTCAAGGACTCACGAGGGAATCCACCCTGCAGGTCACGGGCACCGTGGCCGAGAAGCGCCCGCCCAAGGTGCCCGAGGGCGAGGCCCCCCCGCCACCTGCTTACGAAGTGTTGGCCAGCAGCATCACCGTGATCGCCGAAGCGCAGGCACCGCTGCCGCTCGGCGTGACCGACACCGTTGGCGTCGGCCTGGACACCCGGCTCGACAACCGTTTCCTCGACCTGCGCCGCGCACACGTGAACGCCATGTTCAGGCTGCGCGGAAAGGTGCTCGAGTTCGGCCGCGCCCATTTGATCAACGAAGGATTCGTCGAGACCCACACGCCGAAGATCGTGGCCACCGCCACCGAGGGCGGCACCGACCTCTTCCCAATGACCTACTTTGAGACGCCCGCGTTCCTGAACCAATCCCCCCAGTTGTTCAAGCAACTCTGCATGAGCGGCGGTCTGGAGCGCGTCTTCGAAATCGGCCCGGCCTTCCGCGCTGAGAAGCACGACACCTACCGCCACCTCAACGAGTTCATCTCCTTCGACATCGAGTGTTCGTGGGCCACCGACGACGACGTGATGGGCGTCCTCGAGCGTATGATCCACCACATCTGGTCGTCCATCGCCTCGGACCCAACCTGCCAAGCCCACGTGGCCACCATCAACGCATGGCGAGCCACGCAGGACGAGGAGCCAATCGAAGTGATTGTCCCGGACTTGCCGTTCCCGCGGGTCGAGTACGACGACGCCATCCGCATCATCAAGGAACGCGGCGGCAAGATCGAGTGGGGCGACGACATCGATGCCGAGAACTCGGACCTGCTGGCCCAAGGCCTGCCGCAATTCTACTTCATCCCGCGCTGGCCGATGGACCTGAAGCCCTTCTACATCCACCATGTGGACGGTGAAGAAGGGTCCACGGGACGCCAACTCAGCCGCGGCTTCGACCTCAACTTTGGCCGGGACGAGATGACGTCAGGAGGGCAGCGCGAGCACCGCATCGACGTCCTCTGCGACAACCTGAGAGGCATGGACCTCGATCCCGAGGAATTCGAATTCTACGTGGCAGGTTTCCGCCACGGCGTTCCGCCCCATGCAGGCTGGGGGCTCGGCGTCGAGCGCATCCTGATGGTCCTGACCGGAGCCAAGAACGTCCGTGAAACCGTCCTGTTCCCGCGCGACCGCCGACGCGTCTGCCCTTGAGCCGACAGGTTCTCCCACCGTGGACCATCAGGCCACGACATGGTCGTCCGCGAAGTCCGCTGGGGGGACGGGCCCGACCACGTCGCCGACCTGCACCTGCCCCTCGAAGAAGGCCGCTTCACCACCGAACACGGCACGCCGTGTGTGATGCTGCTGCACGGCGGGTTTTGGCGCAAAGCGTACGACCGAAGCCTGATGACGCCGCTCGCTGAGCACTTGGCCAACCAAGGGCTCATCGTCTGGAACGTCGAATACAAGCGATGGTCCGAGGACGACGAAGGCGTGTGGCAGGACACCGTCAGCGACGTCCTTCGCGCATGGGGCCACGTCGAGTTGTTGGAGGGCGTGGACCCGCTCCGCTCCATGGTGATGGGGCATTCAGCAGGAGGGCACCTCGCGCTGCTCATCGCTTCGCTTGCAGAGCGAAAACCATGGCTCTGCGTTGCCCAAGCACCGATCAGCGACACCGTTGCCGCCGATGCCGCAGGCCTCTCCGACGGCGGCGACGCAACCCGCCGATGGGCGGGCACCCCCGCGACCTCAGGGGCACCGCCGTGGACCGACCTCAACCCCATCAACCTCGCCCCAAGCACGAGCCTGTTGGTCGCCCACGGCGACCTGGACCTCGACGTCCCTCCCACGATGTCCGAGGCCTTCGTCCGACGGATGCGCGCTCAGGGCGCGGCGGTTGAGCACCTCCGGCTCGACGCGGACCATTACAGCATCATCGACCCGGCATCGAAGGGAACCCTGCCGTTGCTTGATGCAGTGCTGGGATGGCTTTAAACCGGAAAACACCCCACCTCCCTTGTTGGGGCGTTTGGGTGATGAAGGATTCATGTTCAACACGCTTGGGCGCAGGTTTCTTATAGGGTAGGCGACAAGGACTAATCAATTAGACTGCGTATGCTTTAAACTAAATTGCAAGGTTTAAATACGCTGGATGGGATATACAAGAGGTGAGGAACATGGAGAACTGCGAAGAATGCTACAGCACGAGCCTGAACTACGATGACGATCGCGCCGAATTCTGGTGCGATGACTGCGGCGCGGTCTTCGAAGACCACGTCCAGACCGAGATGCGCCAGCCGGTCGCGCCGGAAGCCAACGGCTCGGTGTCCACAAAGAACCCGTACCACCGTGACGTCACGGGAAGCCGCATGACGACCTGGACGGCGGAAGACCGCGCCATGATGGGTCGCCTCAGTGCCGAGTCCCGTGCACGCATGAAGCGCCTTGAGAAGATGCAGAAGTGGTCTGCACCCTCTCAGGTCAGCCATTACGCTTCACGCATCTGGGACCTCATCGCAGAGGTCTACGGCGAGGAACTGGCCAACACCCTGTACCGTGAGTCCTTCCTGGACGACATGCTGCGCCCCATCGAGGCGCGCATCAGCCACCGCATGGCGGACCTCCTGGAACGTGCTAAGGCGCACGGCATTCGCCTCAAGCAGCCCCTTGGCGCCGTGTCGAGGAGCCTTCTCGAAGGAGCGACGCAAGAAGAACGCGATGCGAGCAAGGTTTCCGTTCGCAGCAAGGATGCCATCTTTGCTGCCGCCTTGCTGAGCGTGTACGGCGAGCACCACCCACGTGCGCCCCGTGACATGCTGAAGGCTCAGCGCGCCCTCCTCGCTCGCTCTGGGCTTGAGGGCCGTCGTGCCAGGACCATCCTGCTCGCCGCCGTTCGTGAGTTCAAGCGCCACCTTCGCGACCTCAACACCATCGGCGCCTTCGTCCCCCGTGACGACAGCAGCCGTGACGCCCAGCAGGAACGTCACCTTGCCGACGAGTCCCCGTGGCTCGACGTGCTGGCCGATTTCTTCGAGGCGCAGTCGACGCTGACGCGTTACGCCGAGGAGCTGCTTCACGACACCGCCATGCGCCTCGACGCCATGCGCGCCGACCTGCTTGAAGGCGACAACCAGCACCCCTCTCCCTTCATCGGTCTGACGCCGGAAAAGCGCGTCGGCCTCGCAGCCATGGCCGCGATGAGGGAGCGCGGTGTCGAACGCGGGATGGCCACCCGCCTTGGCGTGGCCCTCGACCTCGCGCCGAGCACCCTCGGTACGCTGCACAAGCGCTTGGAAAAGTCGTCCGACCCCCGCTTGGGTATCCTCGACGTCGGCTTCGCGCTGACCCGCAACACACCGTCTTCGATCGGAACGCGTTCGACCGCAGAGGACACCGATGATGCCCTCGGCGACCACGAAGAGGCGGACGGTCAAGACGCGGATGCTTGAAGTGGAACACCGTGACCAACGCCCCATGGACCTTGACGGCGTGGCCTACCCCTTCCGCTCCGATGCTCTTGCGGGACGACGTGCCTTGGTCTGCGGCGCCAGCGGTGGCATCGGGGCCGCCACAGCGAAAGCGATGGCGGCTGCCGGAGCGGACGTTACGGTCGCCGCGCGCGGTGCGGATGCCCTGAACGACCTGGTCGAGGTCCTTTCAGGGCTGGGTCCGGGCCAACACGCTGTGCATGCGGTGGACCTCGAAGACGCCGACGCCATCGACGGCATGGTCGCGGCCTTGCTGGACAACGGGCCGATCCACATCCTCGTCAACAATGCGGGTGGCCCCCCCGGCGGCCCGCTGCTCGGCGCACCCCCGGAGGACTTCCTTCGACCGTTCCAGCGGCACCTTCACGCCTCGCACCGGCTCGTTCGGGGCTTAGCACCCGGCATGGAAGCCGAAGGCTACGGCCGCATCCTGCAGATCATTTCCACCTCCGTCAAGGAGCCGATCCCGAACCTTGGGGTCTCGAACACGCTTCGTGGCGCGATGGCCTCGTGGGCGAAGTCGCTGTCAAGGGAACTGGCCCCGTGCATCACCATCAACAACGTCCTGCCGGGATTCACCGACACCCCTCGCTTGGGTTCGTTGGCGGCGTCGATCCATGCCAAAACAGGACGCAGCCTTGAGGACGTGCAGCGGGGATGGCTTGACCAGGTCCCCATCGACCGCCTCATCCACCCCATGGAGACGGCCATCGCACTCACCTACCTCGCCCTGCCGGCTGCAGGCGCCATCCGTGGCGTCAGCCTCGCCGTGGACGGGGGACGCCTCCGTTCCATCTGAGCGAGGCTTGAAACGGGTCGCCGCGAGGCGGCGGCATGGACGGCGAGGTGACACCCGAGCAGGCCGATGAGGTGCTTCGGGCACTGGTGGACGGCGGCGGGATGGACCATCTTGACACGGCCCTTGCGCTTCGCTTGTTGCCGCTTGCCGAGGAACTGGGCCACGAGGACCTCGTTGAACGCTTGCTGAACCAAGCCGATGCTGCGGCAAGCGACGCGATCGAGGAAGGGTGGGTCCAGTTGGAGCACCTCCGACGTGGCCGAGACGCCGACGTGGACGCCCTCATGGCCTTAGGAACGGACGCCGAAGCGATGGAAGGCGGAGCACGGCTCGCCGCGGCGGCCTTTCACCACGGGGCCCTGCTGCTCCATGCCCAAGAAGCGCACAACGAGGCCCACGCGGTCCTCGGCCGCTCCCTTCGACACCGGCAGTCGGTGGGCGACGAGGAAGGCACCGTGTACGGCCTCGCGGCTCGAGCGGCGTGTGAAAAGGCGCTGGATCGCGTGGACGATGCCATCGCCACCGAGACCGAACGCCTTGGGTTGCTCGAGCGGCTCGGAGATGACGAAGGCGTGATGGAAGCCTTGGCCGACCTTGCCCACGTGCACGCCACCATCGGGGAGGTTGACATCGCCAGCGACCACCTGAAGCGGTCCTACGAGTTGGCCAAGGACCTCCAGGACCTGTCCGGTCAACTCGTTGCAGGGTGGGGGTTGGCCGACCTTGCTGAAATTGCCGAAGATTGGTCGACCGCCATGCTCCAGCTCTCCGACGTGGTGCACGCCTTCATGGCGGCGGGGTTGCCGGCTCCGGAACCTGTTCGTGAACGCATTCAGCACTTGACGGCCTTGGCCGACCAAGCCTGACGTGCGGGGCGTTCACCTCATAGGTCGAAGGACCGTGGCGGAACCGGGTGAGGGGATGGAGCACGACATCTTCTTCTCCATCTCACACACGCCAGACCACTCCGGTGCGGTACCGTCCGAGGCGGTCATGTTCGACCATTACTTCGACCAACTTCGCTTGGCCGACGAACTTGGCTTCGGCGTAGCATGGGTGGCTCAAGCCCACCTCTCCACCGAGACCCAGAAAACGAACGCCAAGCCTGTCGTCCCGCACTGGCCTGGCGAAGTCGGGCTCTGCACCGACTTCCCACAACTGGCCCTCGAATCCTTCCGATGCACGTCAAGGATTGACCTCGGAAGCGCGGTTTTGTCGATCTTCGCGGCGGGTGGCCCCATCGCCCAAGCAGAGCGCATTGCCAACACCCTCACGCACCTCGAGCGCATCGACCGAGGGGGGACGCGGCGCTTGCACATCGGCTTCGCATCGGGACGTTTCGAATTCATGGCCCGCCCGTACGGCATCGTGCCACGGGACGAGGTCGAAGCCGCGTCGTGGCCCGCGTTGCGGGGGCAGATCTTCCTTGAAGCGGCGTCCATCTTCCTTCGCTTGCTTCGTGGGGACGTGGTCAGCGAGGCCACCGCTCGCCCGACCGTGCTCACGCGGGACCTCTTCCGGAGCGATGAGGACTGGCAGGCCGTGCAGGCCGCAGCCATGGACCGCGACGGAAGCGAGGCGGCCATGGATGCGATCCCCGTCGCCCCTCGCTATGCCTTCGAAGAGGTGCGCATTGTCCCAAAGGAAGCCCCCCTTGAGCGGCTCATTTTGGTGGCGGGCACCCACGACCCGAAGGCCCAGGTCGAACTGAACACGCACCTGCCCGTTCGGGTGTTCAACCTCTCCATCACGGCTCCTGACGTGATCGACGCGACGCATGAGCGCATGAGCGCATGTTTCCATCCGGACGGTGGCCCGTGGGAGCGAGGCCACATGCCGCGCACGGTGTTTGTCTTCGTGAACGACGAGGAGGGGCTGACGGCCGAGGAGCAACGAGAAGCGGCGAAGCGCGAAGCCGAAGCGGCCCTGGCCGCGTATTGGACCGCCCTTGAGGGCACCCTTGACCCGAGCAAGGTCGAACGCGCGACCAACAACGCGCTGGTCGGCAACGTTCAGGACGTGGCCCAACAGATGCTGGAGCGGTTCCACCCAGAGGACCGCATCATGGCGTGGTTTGATTTCTTCAACCACGACAACGAGCGTGTCAAGCGAAACATGCGCGCCTACATGGAAGGCGTCGTCCCCTTGGTCGAGCGTGCGCTTTCGGAGGGAACGGCGTGAGCGCGGACGGTTCGGCCGTCGCCCCGGGCTTGCCCGGCTCCAAACTGTACCCGACCTCACCCCTCGGCGAGCGGGTAGAGGGCGTCCCGACAGGTCGAGACGTCGAATGGGAACCCTTGGTGGACTACCGTCGAAACGGCGTTTCGGAAACGACGATCCACGGTGCCGTGGCCTGGGCACACGGAGGCGAGGTGATTCACTCCTTTGGCGGCAACGTGCTCTGTTACGGCCGCTCGATGATGAAACCCTTCATGCTCAAGGCCTTCGTTGACGAACTCGCGGACTGTTCGTGGGAACAGAAGGCCATTGCCGTGGCCAGCCACAACGGGGACACGGAACACGTCGCTGCGGCACAGTCCCTGCTGAACGAGTCCGAGTGGCCGCTGATGCTGACGCCCCTTGATGTGCCGCTCATTCAATTCGGTCGGCAGGTCCGTCGTCCACGTCGCTGGTACCACACCTGCTCCGGCGAGCACGCGGCCATCTTGCGCGGCTGCCGCGGGAAGGGGTGGAACCGCGCTGGCTACACCTTGCCCTCCCACGAGGTGTTCCACGCCTACATGGCCCAACTGCGCCGGTTCCTCGGCGAGGGGTGGAGCCCCCTGCGCGTGGCGAAGGACGGATGCGGCCTGCCCACGGTGTCGAACACCGTGGCGGAACTGGCAACGATCTATGCTGGGCTGGTCACGGACCGGCACGCCGACTGGATTTGGGAGGCCATGTGCCGTCATCCTGACCTCGTCGGCGGCTTCAACCGCCTCGATTCGACCATCATCAAGGCCGGCGAGGGCGAGGTCATCGCCAAGGAGGGTGCCGATGGCTTGCTGGGTTTGGCCATCGCCCATCCAGACTGGCCGGAAGGACTTGGCGTGGTCGTGAAGATCGCACACGGATGGAACGCACAAGCCACGTGGTATGTTGCACGGGCCATCCTCGGCGTGCTTGGCATCGAACTGCGAAACCCGTACCCGTTGCATCGACAGAAGGCCTTCGTCGTGCCCGGTATCGTTCCGCCCGGCTTGCTCGACCGGCTCGACAGCGTGCCGACCTGGGACGAATGGGACCCGGACACGGACCGCTGGCTGTACGACGTGGAGGTCTGAACATGGACCCAATCCACGTCCGAAACGCCATCGGAACCACCTACGTTGACGCCGCCTGCGGCTTGCGCATCGACGACGTTGGGCCAACCGACGGCACGGTCGTCGCCACGATTCCCCGTTCGGGGGCCGAAGACGTCGAGCAGGCGGTGGCGGCCGCGCGGGCCGCCCAACCGGCATGGGCCGCCCTGAGCCTGCATGAACGGGCCGACGCGCTGGACCGGTTGGCCGACACGATGGAGGCCGCGGCCGACGAACTCGCCCACCTTGAGGCACGGGACACCGGCAAGCCGTGGGACGTCGCGCGTCACGTGGACATTGACCGCTGCATCCGTAATTTCCGATTCTTCGCCGAGTTCGGCCGGTCCCAGTCCCCCGAAGTGTTCCGGATGGACGACGCGACCAACCACGTCCTGCGCAAGCCCATTGGGATCGTCGGCCTCATCTCCCCGTGGAACCTGCCCCTGTACCTCTTGACCTGGAAGGTGGCCCCGGCCCTCCTGATGGGCAACGCCATCATCGCGAAACCTTCGGAACTGACCCCCCTGACCGCCCACCGCTTCAGTGAACTCGCTCGCGAATCCGGCCTCGATGGCGGGCTGGTCAACGTCCTGCACGGGCTTGGACCCGAAGTCGGTCAAGCCCTCGTCGAGCACCCTGAGGTGCCCGCCATCTCCTTCACCGGCGGGACCGCCACGGGACGCGTCGTGGCTGCGACAGCGGCGCCGATGTTCAAGAAACTCAGCCTCGAACTCGGCGGGAAGAACGCAACCGTCCTGCTCGACGACGCCGACCTTGACGCCGTCGTCCCCGGGGTCGTGCGCAGCGGTTTCCTCAATTCCGGGCAAATCTGCCTGTGCGGTTCGCGCGTGCTGGTCCCCACCTCGATGATGGACGACTTCCTGCCTCGCTTCGTGGATGCGGTGCAACGCTTCCCCATTGGCCCGGTCATCTCAGAAGCACACCGGGCGAAGGTGGAAGGCTACCTCCGCCTCGCGGTTGAGGAAGGAGGCACCGTGCTCACGGGCGGCGAACGCACGGAAGGCACCGGCTTCCACCTGACCCCGGCCGTCGTCGCCGGACTGCCGCCAACAAGCCGCTGCGCGACGGAGGAGATCTTTGGCCCCGTCGTGACCGTGCACGGGTACAGCACCGAAGAGGAGGCCCTCGCCGTGGCCAACGGCACCGAATACGGCCTCGCAGGCTCGGTGTGGACCGCGGACGCCGAGCGAGGCCGCCGCTTCGCCGAACGCATGGACACCGGCATGGTGTGGGTCAACACCTGGCTCCACCGCGACCTCCGCGTTCCCTTCGGCGGGGTGAAGCAATCTGGCGTTGGCCGGGAAGGGGGCATGTGGAGCCTCGGCTTCTTTTCCGAGGCCGTGAACATCTGTGTGGCCGACGAATGAGGCAACGGGTGCCTTGAAGGTCAACCGCTTCCACGCCGCCTCGGGTGAGAGCACGATGTCCGTTCACGCCGAGGCGCGCAAGGTCACAACCCACACGCTGCAGGAGATGAAGCGCGCCGGGGAGCGCATCACCATGCTCACCGCGTACGATTATTCCCTGGCTCGCCTTGTCGACGGCGGCGGTGTGGACGTCATCCTTGTCGGCGATTCCGCCTCCAACGTGATGGCCGGACAGGTCACGACGGTGCCGATCACCCTCGACCAGATGATCTACCACGCCCAGTGCGTCCAGCGGGCGGTCGACCGGGCGCTGATTGTGGTCGACCTCCCCTTCGGCACTTACCAAGGGAATTCCAGGCAAGCGCTGGAATCCTCCATCCGCATCATGAAGGAAGCGGAGGCGCACGCCGTCAAGCTCGAAGGGGGCTCGGAGGTGGTGGAGAGCATCAAGCGCATCCTCACAGCGGGCATCCCCGTGATGGGTCACCTTGGCCTCACGCCGCAGTCCATCTACAAGTTCGGCACGTACACGGTGCGCGCCAAGGAAGAGGAAGAGGCGGAAAAATTGCTGAACGATGCCCGTCTGCTCGAAGAAGCGGGCTGCTTCGCCTTGGTGCTCGAAAAAATTCCTCGCGACCTCGCCGCGAAGGTTGCCTCTGAACTGTCCATCCCGGTCATCGGCATTGGGGCCGGGCCTGACGTCGATGGGCAGGTGCTGGTCCTGCACGACATGCTTGGCATCACCCAAGATTTCTCACCGCGCTTCCTTCGTCGGTACCTGGACCTGGCCGGCGCCATTGACGGTGCCGTCCGGTCGTACTGCGACGATGTGCGCTCCGGCAACTTCCCGTCCGAAGGTGAGTCTTACTCGTCCTGAAGCGAACCGTCTGGCGTGCCGTGTGCGAACACAACCGTGCGGTTCAGCGCCCACAGGACGACGCCCCACGCCCCGGCGTTGACGACCGTGAGCACCGCCAACGGAGCGGAACTGTGGTCCACCAAGATCCCGAACGTCGTGCTTGAACCGACCATGCCCAGCGCGAAGACGGGAATTGAACTGCTCAAGGACCATGCAAGACCCGTCGTCGGGTTGAAGGTGAAGAGGCGGTGCGTCGCGTGCGCCACGAGGCTGGACAACGTCCAGGCCACGCCCCACACGGTGGCCCAGCGGAGCGCATCGTCCCGCTCGATGCCCGTGACCATGGACAGCACGACCAGCACAACGCCGAAGACGGTCGTGTTGAACGCCCCCGCCGCCCCGTATCGGAGCAACGAGCCCTGCGGAAGCCATCGGTCGATGGTGCCGAGGCCCATGCCCACAACGGCTTGGCCAAGGCCATGAAGATACGGCTCGTCAACACAGGTTCAAGGGGCGTTGAACGGTATTCAACGCATGGCCGAGGTGGAGGGGCTCCCCCTGTTCGTGTTGCCCATGACCTTGGCCCCCGGTGAGGTCACCACCCTTCGGGTGTTCGAACCCCGTTACAAACAGATGCTGGACACCTGCATCCTTGACGACCGTCCGTTTGGACTCGTCCTCTCGGACCCGTTCCGTCCAGTGAAAGGCTGGGACGGTCCGAGCAACGTTGGAACCATCGCGCACATCGAGGAGCACCGTGAAGTTGGCTCCAACCACATGATCGCCATCCGAGGCGGGGCGCGGTTTGCGGTGAACCAGGTCCATGAGCCGGCCTTGCCACCCCTCGACGATCCGGCGGTGTCCGACCTGCTGAGCGAGGAAGGCGTCCTCCCGCCCCTTGAGGTGCTGCTGGATCGAGCCGAGGACCTCGGTCGTTCCGACCTTCCGTTGTACCTGAGCGCCGACGTCGTCGTCTTGGACACCCCCGAACCGGACGAAGAGGACCTCGAACGACTGGAAGCAATGCTGCGTGACGGGCTCATGGACCTCAGCGAAGCCATGGGGGTGGGAGCCGAAACGGCGCAACCATGGGTGGACGAACGCATCGAGGCCTTGCTCGGGAGCGATGCCCACCCTGTGCTGCTCGCATCCTCCCTTGTGCTGCCGAGCGCGGACGCGCGGCAGCGCGTGTTGGAAGCCGAATCGTGCGAAGCGATGCTCGACGAACTTGAGCACGGCCTCCACGAGGTGAGGGAAACCTTCCGTCACGACCAGACGTAGGCCAGCACCGAGCCAAGGAAGGCCCCAAAGCCAACGCCGAGGGTGTGCCAGATTCCAGAGCGAAAGGGAGCGAGGGCTCGGGCGTTGTTGGGCCAGGCCGACGTCGCCCACGCACCGGAAACGGCCATCCACACGATGCCGAGCATGTACACGCCGCAAAACAAGGCGCCTGCACCCCGGCCAAGCCAAATCGAGGCAAGCGGCACAGCGACGATGGCGAGACCCAAGGCGTACTCCCACGCTTCAGCCAACCGACGCCCGACGAGCATCGTCGTTGACAAGGGAACACACAACAGCCAGAGCATCAAGGCGCCGTGCACGGGGTTCGGGAGTTGTGCATCCCCAACGCGTGGCATCACCACGAGTTGCCAGACCGCACCAAGCACAGAACCAATGAGCAAGGGGACAACGGCGTTCACGAGGGTGCGGCGACGCACTTCTGCGGCGTGCGGAATCGACGGGGCGGCGATGGCCACGGTGGGACCATCGTCAACCGACGGTTCACCGTCCATGGCCCGACGGCGGGCCTGCGGGCTTCAAGCCTTGAGGCGAGCCCATGGCGAACCTCTTACGCCATCGCGTCGTCCAAAGGTCATGGGCGGAGGACGCATCGTTGCCGGTTGCCTTGCACCGCATCCACCACACCTCGTGTACGCGGAAAATCCGCCACAAAACGCGCCGTCTTCCGAAGGTGGATGGGAGCAGTTGCGCTGGGGATACGACCGCCTTCGCGCAAGCCTCGCAGAGGTCGAACACGACGTCCTCGTGTTGCTCTCGCCCCACTGGCAGACCTATGTTGGAACGCACCTGCTGGGCCTGCCCCATTTTGAGGGGCTCTCCGTGGACCCGATCTTTCCCAACCTCTTCCGCTACACCTACGACATGAAGGTGGATGTGGACTTGGCCGCCGCCATTCACGACGAAGCAGCCGCTGCCGGACTCGACGTCCACATGATGACCAACCCCGAATTCCGCGTCGACTACGGGACCATCACCACCGCGCACCTCACCGACCCGGCGTGGTCCAAACCGCTGGTTGTGATCTCGAGCAACCGCAGCCGCCACTACTACTCCGTCGAGGTGATGCAGGAAATGATGGCCGAACTCGGCAAAGCCACCCGCCGTGCCATCGAAGCGAGCGGCAAACGAGCGGTGGTGCTGGCCAGCAATTCGCTCTCGCACCGCCACTTCACGGCCGAACCAGAGGTGCCCGAGGACATGAGCCACGAACACATCACCAGCCACGCGATGCACCTCTGGGACATGCGGATCATCGACCACATGGTCGGGGGGCGCGCGCAGCGCCTGCTCGATGAAATGCCAGAATTCACCGAACAAGCCATCGCCGAAACCGACGGCGGTGGGCTGACATGGCTCATGCACACCCTCGGCGTCCCGTCCTACCCTGCCGTGCTGCACGGGTACGGAACGGTAATCGGCACAGGGAACGCCGTGGTCGAATGGCCGGCGTGGAAACATGAGGAGGCGGTGGCCTGAGCGAAGTTGTCGCGACCCTCGTCGTGCCCGTGCACCCACACCCGCTGCTCGCTCCGGACGCCAACGAGGGCTATGGCCGGTTGCGCGGAGCCTTTGAAGAAGCAGCCAAGCGCATCGAGGAGAGCGGAGCCGACCTGCTCGTGATCTATTCCACCACCTGGCCGTCCATCATCGGGCATCAAATGCAGGCGGACCCGAACCCCGTGTGGAACCTCGTGGACCATGATTTCCACGACCTTGGAACGATGCACTACGATTTCCGCATCGATGCTGACTTCGCTCACGCATGGCGCGACGCGGCCGAAAAGCGGGGCCTAAGCGCGCGCACCGTCGCGTACGAAGGCTTCCCAATCGATGTCGGTTCGGTGGTGGCGCTGAGCCTCTTGAACCCTGGAAACCGCCTGCCAGCGGCCATCGTCTCCTCCAACGTGTACGCCAACAGGGCCGAGACGACCGTGCTCGCCAAGGCCTGCATGGACGCCGCCAAAGGACGGAAAATCGCGGTTGTGGCCGCCATGTCGCTCTCCAACCGCATGTTCACGCAACGGATTGACCCCAAGGAGGACCGCATCCACTCCCTGAAGGACGACGAATGGAACCGAAAAATCCTGGAATTCCTCGGCGACGGTCGGCTCGAGGACGTCGGCCAGCTCTCGCGAACGATCCACAACCAGATTCGCGTCCAAAAGGTGGTCGCGTTCAAGCCCATGTGGTTCCTTTCTGCAATGAACGACCACCGCAACGACCTGACGGGAGAGGTGTTGGCCTACGAAGCGCTCCACGGTGCAGGTGGGGCCGTCGTGCACCTCGATCCAGCCTCAAACGGCAAGGGCGACAAGGAGTACGACGAGGAAAACGTGGAGGTGTTCGGAGGGGACCGAGGCGTCCTTGACGCCGTCGACGATGGCGGTGACCAACCCGAGCATCGCCCGGACGTGGCCCACAGCGGCCCCGCGCTCTGGGACCCGGTGGAACGCGACGATGCCGTGAACAGCGAGGCTGCACCAAAACCCGTCGGCGCGTACCCGCATGCTCGACGCGTCGGGGACATGCTCTACCTCTCCGGTGTTGGCCCACGGCAGCCCGGCACCAACGCCATTCCTGGAGGACCAATCCACGACGAAGCAGGCGCACCGTTGGACTACGACATCCGCGCCCAAACGCACGCTGTCGTGGCCAACGTTGAGCGTGTGCTTCACGAGGCCGGTGGGCGTTTGGAGGACATTGTCGACGTCACCACCTTCCTTGTGGACATGGAACGCGACTTTGCAGGCTACAACGAGGTATGGGCCGAAACCCTTGGGAAAGTTGGACCGACCAGGACCACGTTGGCCATCCGTTCCCTCCCCACACCGATTGCCGTGGAGATGAAGGTCATCGCTCACCTTCCGCAGTGAACAAGACGGAGTTCTTCCGTCGTCTGCGGGACAAGCCTTCAAAGTCCAATCCGAAAACCGTCGAACACGCTTTGGCGTGAAAGGTGACCCTGATGGCAGGACAAAGCGGTGAAGAACTTCTCAACCGCACCATTGGCATGGCCACCTTGGTGGTCCTTTCCCTCGCCTCGATGCTCGGGTCTGGATTGTTCGTCCTCCCAGCCTTTGCCCAAGAAATCGCAGGCAACGGCATGTGGTTTGCCTTCGTCCTCGCCGCTTCCGTCGTGCTGACAGGGGCCCTCTCCAAGGCAGAATTGGCCAGCGCGATGCCCCAGTCAGGCGGCGTGTACGTGTACATGGAACGGACCTATGGCACCCTGATCGGGACCATCTCAGGCCTGGGCTTGTTCGCCTCCTTCATGCTCAAATCGGCCTTCGCGCTGATCGGCTTCGCTGCCTACCTCGAGGTGGTCACCATCGCGTTTGACATCGAGGTGAACCCCATCCGCATGGCCCTCATCCTGCTGGGGTTGATCGTTGTGTTGAACATCACCGGCGTCAAGCAAATCAAGAAAGTGCAAGCCCCAATTGTAGCGCTTGCCGTTGGTTTTCTGCTCCTGCTGTGCGTGATGGCCTTGTTCTCAGGAGACGCCGATTTCGGCCGCCCCGTGCGGGGTCTGCAACCGTTTTCGGCCGAAATGGGGACGGCGGCCGCCCTCGTGTTCGTGGCGTATTCTGGCGCCATCAAAGTCGGTGCCATCGGTGGCGAAGTGATGGACCCCGAGCGAAACATCCCACGGGGTATGTTCACATCCCTCATCGTCGCGACCGTGCTCTACGCTGGCGTCGCCTTCGTGATGGTCGCCGTGTTGCCCGAAGGATGGCACCTAGACGCGGACCACCACGCCATTGAGAACCCAATCCACGCCTTTGCAGAGCATGTCGCGGGCTCGACGATGGCCCTGATCGCCTCGCTGTTGGCCATCTTGGCCATGTCTTCCATGGCCTTGGCGGGCGTTCTGTCCGCCTCCCGCTTCTTGTTTGCCATGGCACGGGACAACCTCCTTCCCGCCGCCCT
>Ga0255778_10002160_pt1 | contig 17189 bp, 19 predicted proteins | sample 071ome_31_FD_179976 | JGI IMG/M metagenome (GOLD analysis project Ga0255778, IMG submission 179976) | Coastal salt marsh microbial communities from the Groves Creek Marsh, Skidaway Island, Georgia - 071405CT metaG (version 2) | ecosystem: Environmental > Aquatic > Marine > Intertidal zone >...
TGCACTATAAGATATCAATTAGGATTAATAAGCACTATTTTAGTGCATTTTTGAGGAATAGCAATATTTGATCTAAACACTGCTCAAATGAATCTAGGGAGTGGCTGCCCCCATGAATGACTTTTATTTGAGAGCCTGCATAAAATTCTAGAGCTTGTTTATAGTCCAAAACTTCATCGCCAGTTTCTAGAATAACAAGACTGCTGTTATTGGAAGTATTTTTATTGCTTAAAGATTTTTGCATAGAAAATAAATGCTCAATATCACTATCCGTCAGCAAGAACTCTTCTCCTGTTGAATAATTTTTATTTTTACCTAAATATGTCTTCATCCCTTCTGCGGGCAAGACTGCAGGATTAAGAAGAATATCAATTACCTCTATTTTTCTTGCAAAGTAAGTTGAGTAAAAACCACCCAATGAGCTGCCCATAAAAGCTATAGGTTTATGCTCCTTGATAAGCTCCTCAATGAGTTCTGACCAACCAACTAAATTATTAGGCAGGTCTGGGACAATCACCTCAAGATCAATTTGCTTTTTAATAAACTTTTTGAAAACTTTTGCTTTAGTTGAATCTGATGATGAAGCAAATCCATGCAAATAAAGAATGTTATTCATGGAAGAATATTTGTTTCAACTCTCCCTTTAAGAAATATAAATTCGAGCCATTCAGTTAGCATTTGATTTTGTTGATATTTTTCATCGAGAGACTGTGATTTTGGCTTACTAACAAAAAAGGGTACTGGCTGCTCGTTTTGAAATGAAACTACTTCAGCAAGTTTTGCATCCAAGAAAATCTGAAGCCTGAATTTAAAGTTCATGATTTTGTTTGCAGTGAATTGACTAGCATCGACTAGAAGGGTGTGATTCTGCTTGTCTAAAATTTTAAAGGTTGCTGTCACATCAGAATCATCAATTAAAAACTTATATTGTGAATTTTCAAAATCAGCCAGAATTTTTTTTAGTCGACGAAAATTAGCAGAGCATACGCTTAAATGACGTGATGTTTTGCTGAGCTTGTTCACCCTTAGATTCTACAATCATTGCTAAAGGGAGTATAGGCTTTGCAAGACTCTATATATTTATCGATATGTTGCTCTTCCTCCTTGCAGAATTTCTCAATAGCAACTCTAAAATCTTTGTTGAGAATCATATGCAGTGAACTTTTCTTAGCGACTTCAAACCCTCTTCTTAATTTATGTTCGCCTTGGATTCCCGGATCAAAATAGGGAATTTTGTTTTCAATACAGTATTGAATGCCCTGATAGTAGCAGGCCTCAAAATGTAAGTTTTTGAGAAGAACATTTGAACCCCAATGCCTCCCAAATAGGGTATCTTTACCCCTAAAGCACAGAGATGCTCCAACATATTCGTTGTGATGTTTTGCAAAGAAAATTATAGGGTCCATTTTATTTTGAAAGGCATTGATGGCTTTAAATAATTCAATATTTAAATAGGGCGCCTGACCTCTATCTAGGTAAGTTTGGCAATAAAAATGAAAAAATGTTTTCCAGTGATCTTCATTGATGTTGTTACCTTCTATAATCTCAAAATCAATATTTGCATCCCTAATGGATTGCCTTTCTTTTTTAATATTCTTTCTTTGTCGCGATTTAAACTTTCCTAAATAATCCTCAAACGATTCATAGTCATAATTTTTCCATACAAATCTGTACCCATATCTTTTAATGAATGTATAAGGCTCAAGGTGGGTTAGATCTGAGTCTGAAGGGAATAAAATATGCCAGGTTTGAATATTTTTGGCTGCCATGAAGTCAATCGTTTCATTTATTGCCTCATCTAAAAGCTCAATATTTCCCAAAAGTTTATTGCTGTGGCAGGGTGTAAAAGGTATCGCAGATAGGAGTTTTGGGTAATATTGAACTCCATGCTGAGTGAACGCATTTGCCCAAACATAATCAAAAATAAATTCACCATAACTATTCATCTTTTGATAGGTGGGTATGAATAAGTCACCTGACGAAGAGTGTTGAACTATATGATTTGGTATCCACCCAGAATCTTTAGAAGTACAGCCGCTTTGTTCAAGACATTGAAAGTATTCAATATTTTCGAAAGGGTTACTAATAGCTTTTTCTGAAAGATTAATCTTTAAATTGCTAGATACAGTTGAAAGATCGCTTATAAAGGTCATGCAATGTAATTCATCTCAAGGAAAAGAAAAAAGCACATCACAATTCCTACAAAGTTATTGTTCTTAAAAGCAGCTAATGGATTATCTTTTCTTGCAAGCTTAAATTGGTAGATAAAAAGCAAAAGCATTACGACTAGTCCTATTAACCAGATATTTGAGAATTCATATATCTCTCCAATTGTATAAAGAGATGTAAGAAAGATGCCTTGGAATAGAAATATAAGATTTTGAGTTTTGGTTTTCCACCATAAGGGAGTTGAGTGAATTCCTAATTCTTTATCATCCTCTATATCTGACAAACCATAATAGGTATCAAACGCAACTACCCAAGCAAATATGCCCAGATACAAAATAATTGATGAAAAATTCAATGATTCAGTTAAGGCATGCACTATAAAAACAGGGTTAAAGGTTATACCTAAAAATAATTGAGGGCCTAAGAAAAATCTTTTCATCAAAGGATAAGCAATAATGAAGCACCCAAAGATACTGCTTATGATTATGGTTTGTAAGTTGGTAAGAAACATCAAGCTAAGAATGCCAAGCACGAGAAGACCAAAGATTATCCACCCCTCAAATGTGGATAACTCACCAGAAGCTAAAGGTCTTGATTTGGTTCTCTCAACTTTAGCATCTATATCCTGATCAAAAATATCGTTTATTACACATCCAATGGATCTAACCAAAATGCTTCCCATCACAATAACAAAGAGTACCCTTGCATTTGAGGCTATATCTGTAGAAATAATTGCTGCAGCCAATGCGGGCCATAGAATTAAATATATTCCTATTGGCTTATCCAATCTGCAAAGCGAAATAAAGCCTCTAAAAACTCTATTCAATGAAAAAGATCTCCCTGATAGACATTGGATAACCGCCAACATCAAAAGCAGTCATTCTGCCCCAATAGGTTTTTGATGTAATTTCAAATTTTGCAAAGAATACCTCTTTTTTGATAAATTTTTTACTAGTAAAAATTAAATCTCCTAAAGGTTTATTTCCTAGGTTTTCTAAATCAGAGTAACCGTGTTTTTTGGTATCTTCGGGGATAATACTTTTTGCGAGAACAAATTGTTTTTCATCAGCAAATAATTTTACTCTCCTTACCATAGAGCAGTTTTCTTGCATCCTCATGATCCTCTTTTCACTTTCATCTAGTTTTTCTTCTTGTTCGCTAATCACCTCCAAATTAAAAGCGTAATCTTTCTTGATTCTCTGTGTAATCGAAGCAGTTTCAAATAACCAACTTCTTTGGAGACTATTTGAGCCCATGACATAGACAAAGGGTTTTGTAACCCATCTAGAGATTCTTTTAGGATGCATGAATTCCATCGGTTAAACTGATATTATAGCCTGCTTATTTTTTCATATACTTAGGGATTAACTATGGAATTTAAAAAGTGGGAATGCATTGTATGTGGTCTAATTTATGACGAAGAGCTAGGATGGCCAGACGATGGAATTGAACCAGGTACCCGATGGGAAGATGTGCCAAGCGATTGGCTGTGTCCAGATTGCGGAGTAGGCAAGGAAGATTTTGAGATGGTGGAAATATGAGTGACTTAGGAGCCCCAAAAAATTTAACTAGAAATGTCCTCTGGGGGATGTTTTTAGGTTTTGCTATTGGCTCTATCTTCTTTTATACCTCTTTTTTACCAGCAACACTTGAAGATTTAGTCACTCAGTTTGTTTTAAATCTGGGTGGAGATATTTTTAAGAACTTACTTAAACTTATAGTTGTTCCTCTGGTATTTTTCTCATTGGTAGCAGGGATTTCATCAGTCTCTGACATGATGAAGTTGGGCAATATTGCCCTTAAAACAATTCTCTTAGTTGTAGTTAGCACTGCAGTGGCAGTCTCCATGGCATTATTTTTTGGGTGGATGGTTGATCTAGGCGCTGGCTATCAAGCAGCTGCTGGTAATTTTGACATTGCCATCCCGCAGGTTAGCTTTTACGACACCTTACTCAATATTTTTCCAAACAACCTTTTTGGCGCCTTTGTAGAAAATAATATGTTGGGAATTGTTTTTTTCAGTATTCTTTTTGGTATTGCCGTTAACGCTACCGATCACTTAACAGGAAATTTATCAAAAGCATTTGAGAAACTAAATACTGTTTTTCTAAAAATTGTTCTCATGATTATGGGTTTTGCTCCTATTGGAGTTTTTTGTCTAATAGGAGCCTATACAGCTTCTAAAGGATTAGACATTTTTGGTGACCTTGCTCAGTACGTGCTCTTACTTATATTTGTTTTAGTCTTGCACATGCTTCTTGTTAACAGTCTATTTTTAAAATTTATTGCAGGAGTTAGTCCTGTTACATTCTTTCGTAAAATAAAAGATGTGCTCCTTTTTGGATTTTCAACCTCTTCCAGTGCGGCAACCATTCCTGTTACCTTAAAAACCGTAACTGAAGACATGGGAGTTAAGAAAGATGTTGCTTCGTTTGTAATACCCGTTGGCGCGACAATTAATATGAATGGGACAGCTATCCTTCAAGGCTTGGCAACTTTTTTTATTGCAGGAATTTCTGGGATAGAGCTTGGAATGGGGCAATACATTCAGGTGATTTTCTTAGCAGTTATCACTGCAATTGGAACCGCTGCTGTTCCTTCTGCGGGTATTATCACTCTAACGATTATCCTTAATCAGCTTGGCTTGCCTCTTGAGGGTATTGGATTAATTCTTGCAGTTGACAGAATATTGGATATGTTAAGAACCTCAGTAAATGTTTGTGGTGATGCGGCCGTAGCTGTTATTGTTGCTGCAACAGAGGGCGAGCTTGATAAAGAAAAATTTAATAAGCTTTAACTCGTATTTTACAGACTATATTTGTTAGAATGACCAACTTTTAAACGGAGAATTTTATGAATACATTACTCCCACCATTGCTAGGAGCTTTTGGGCTTGCAGCAGCTTTTGTAATCTATTTATTGGTAATGAAATATCCTGATGGAGAAGACAAGGTTAAAAAGATTGGAGATCAAATTCATAAGGGTGCATTAACTTTCATGAAGACAGAGTACACCTATCTCCTTGGATTTATCGCTGTGCTATTTGTTTTAGTATTTTTAGCTCTTGGAGTTAAAACAGCAATTGCTTTATTAGTAGGTGCTGCATGTTCAGCCACAGCAGGTTTCATAGGAATGTATGCAGCAACCAAGGCTAATGTTAGAACAGCAACAGCAGCTCAAAAAGAAGGTGCTGCGGCAGCTTTATCAGTTTCATTCTATGGTGGCTCAATTATGGGTCTTTGTGTAGCTTCACTTGGTCTGCTTGGATTAGGAATTTTATTTCATTTCTTTAGCGGTTCGTCTGATGCTGCCCATTCAATCGAAGGTTTCGGAATGGGGGCCTCAGTTGTTGCTCTATTTTCTAGAGTGGGCGGAGGAATTTTTACAAAGAGTGCCGACGTAGGTGCAGATTTAGTAGGGAAAGTTGAAGCAGGTATCCCTGAGGATGATCCAAGAAATCCAGGAGTTATTGCTGACAATGTTGGTGATAATGTTGGAGATGTAGCTGGCATGGGTTCAGATATTTTTGAATCCTATTGTGGTGCGATGATTGCTTCAATTGCTATTGCTGCTACCAGTGGCTCGGCTGCAAAAATGTCGCTTCCTCTCGCTCTTGCAAGTATTGGATTGCTCTCCTCAATACTGGGAATTTTAATTGTAAGAACTCAATCAAAAAAATCTCCAGCTGCTGCATTAAGGTTTGGAACCATTGGATCACCAGTAATTTTTATAGTGTTTGCATACTTCCTAATTTACCAACTAGGACTTGATTTAAATACTTGGCTCTCAGTTTTATTTGGAGCTGTTGGCGGGGTTGCTATAGGGCTTGTTACAGAATATTACACTGGCGGCACACCTGTGCAAAAGATTGCAAAATCAGGCGAAACAGGATCTGCAACTGTAATGATCACAGGTTTATCAGTAGGCATGCAGTCTGTTGTTATTCCAGTATTAATCCTTGCGGCAATTATTTTTGTCTCTACTTATTTGAGCGGCTTATACGGAGTTGGTATTGCAGCTGTAGGTATGCTTTCAACAGTTGGTATCACTATGGCGATAGATGCCTATGGTCCGGTAGCAGATAATGCTGGCGGTATTGCTGAAATGGCAGGCATGGGTAAAGAAGTTAGAGAGATAACTGATTCTTTGGATGAACTTGGTAATACTACTGCAGCTATCGGTAAAGGATTTGCAATTGGTGCAGCTGCATTAGCTGCTCTTGCAATCATTGCAGCATTTGTAGAGGTTGTATCTAAAAATAATCCAGGTTTTGAATTGCTCTTATCTGATCCAATTGTATTGGTAGGAATGTTTATCGGTGGTTGCGTACCATTTCTTATTGCCTCAATCACTATGACAGCTGTAGGAGATGCCGCTTTTGATATGATCAACGAGATCAGAAGACAATTCAGAGAAATCCCTGGTTTACTCGAGGGCAATGCTGAGCCAGATGCAGAAAGATGTGTTGAGATTGCAACCAAAGCTGCACTAAGAAGAATGCTCCTTCCTGGTATTATTGCTGTATCCATGCCTCCGCTTGTTGGATTTGGTATTGGACCAGAAGCACTTGGCGGTATGTTAGCAGGAGGTTTATTAGGGTGCGTTCTGCTTGCCTTAATGATGGCTAATGCAGGCGGCGCTTGGGACAATGCTAAGAAATATATTGAAAAAGGAAACCTCGGTGGCAAGGGATCAGATACTCATTCTGCAGCAGTAGTAGGTGATACAGTAGGGGATCCATTTAAGGATACTTCTGGACCTGCTATGAATATTTTAATTAATGTGATGGCAATTGTGAGTTTGGTGATTGCTCCGTTATTGACTATCTAAATTTCTAAAGCCTCAAAAAAGCCCTTTTTTAAGGGCTTTTTTATGCTTCCGCATAACCTATAGAACCAGATAACCATCTTTTCACAAGATTTTCAGCAGTGGCAGGATTTTCTTTGGTAAGGTTTTCTGCAATATTTTTAGTTGATTCTAAGAACCGGCTGTCTCTTATCAAATTAGTATATTTAAGAGGAACAATTCCTGTTTGTTGAGATCCCAGTATCTCTCCAGGCCCTCTTATTTTAAGATCCTCTTCAGCAACTTTAAATCCATCTGTATGGTTCTTTAGTACCTCAAGTCTTTGTTTAGAATCAGGATGGAGGTTATCTTTATGAAGTAAAATACAGTAGCTTTGTTTTTCTCCTCTACCAACCCTTCCTCTTAGTTGATGTAGCTGGGCAAGGCCAAACCTCTCAGCATTCTCAATTATCATAATATCTGCATCTTTCACATCCACTCCAACTTCGATCACTGTGGTGGACACAAGAATTTTTGTTTGCCCGGTTTTAAACTTCTCCATAGCAGAAATTTTTTCAGCTGGCTTCATTCTTCCATGCAGTTTTGTAATTATTGATTTCGGTAAAAATTCAGCAAGCTCTTTTTCTCGTTCCTCAACATTACTTAAATCCAATGTTTCACTTTCTTCTATCAGAGGGCACACCCAATAAATTTTGCTGCCATTCTTGATAGCATCTGATACTCTTTGGGAAAGCTCTGAAGTTTTTTGTTTTGATAATAAACTGGTGATCACTGGAGATCGTCCAGGAGGTAATTCATCTACAACCGATACATCCATATGGGCATAGATACTCATAGCGAGAGTCCTTGGAATAGGGGTAGCGGTTAAAGTGAGTTGATGGGGCGCTTTATTATTTTCATTCTGTTTTTTAACTAATGATAAACGCTGATTGACTCCAAACCTATGTTGTTCATCTATTACCACAAGCCCCAATTTTTTGAAGACTATATCCGATTGAAAAACAGCATGAGTTCCTATGAGAAGCTTTATATCGCCATCTGCTAATTTCTTAAGAATTATCTTTCTTTCTCTTGCAGTAGTGGATCCAGTTAATAGAGCAATATGATCTTCATTGTCTTGAAGCAGAGCTTTGATTGATAGAAAATGCTGTTCAGCCAGTATGGTGGTAGGTGCCATCATTACTGCCTGAGTTCCCGAATCTATGGCACGACAGCAGGCCAGTAATGCAATCATGGTTTTGCCTGATCCAACATCACCCTGAACCAAGCGTAACATTGGTATATTCTTGGTAAGATCTTGAGAGATTTCTTGTAACACTCTGTTTTGGGCATTGGTTAAATCAAAAGGGAAGTTTCTGAGAACACCTTTAGTCCAACTTTCTTCGTTAGGGCATTTATACGCGGTTTGTTTATGCTTTTTTTCCTTGATTGCTATCATTCCGCATTGAAAGGCAACCATTTCCTCTTTCATTAATCTCACTCTTGCAGGATGAGAGCCTCCAGGTAAAAGCTCTGGGAGACTTTCATCTATTGCTGGAAGATGAATTGTTGTTAGAGCAGATTTAAGATCCATTGCAAAGGCAGGATCGTATCTTTTTAAATCTTCTCCAGCTTCTGTGAAGTCATAATGCTCAAGAGCATTATGAATAAAGGCTCTAATTTTTTTTTGTGAAATTCCTTTTGTTATTCTGTAGGTTGGCACGAGGAAATCTTTCTCGATTATGTTGTTCTCATCAAAACTATATTCAGGATGAATAAGTTCGTATCCATACTTACTTAAACTAATCTTGCCAAAAGATATGACATTTCTATCTTTTACAAACTCTTTAGCTTGGCTTGGATGGAAATAAAAGAAGCGCAAATTTAAAAACCCAAAGCCATCATTAATTTTTATAACCATCATTTTTCTTGGGCGATAAATCGTTTGGACAGAGACAACTCTTCCTCTGACTACGTGCTCTTCTCCCTCGGTTAAGTTCTCGATATTAGTAAAGATAGATCTATCTTGGTAGGAATAGGGTAAGTGAAAACAAAGATCTTCAATAGAAAAGATGCCTAATGCATGCAAGTTATTAAGTGTTGCAGGGCCAACCCCGGGGAGCTCTGTTAATTGTTTATTCATCTTTAATAGATAATAATTTAATTAAACCTAGTTGGAATGCAGAAAATAAAAAAAATATTAATTTTTGGATATGGTGATCTTGGCACTAGGGTCAAAGCTTTAGAAGCTAATTATTTGATCCAGGTGCATGGGATCTCAAGAAGCCAAACTAAAGGCGAAGACTTTTTAACCCAATGGGATTGGACCTCCAATCAAGAATTGCCAGAAAATATAATTAATACTAAGTGGAATTCAGTGGTTATCGTTCTCAAGCCAACCTCATATGATGAACCCGGATACCATGAAGGCTACTGTGAAGGATTATTAAAACTAGCTAAGGCAACTAAAAATCTTCAATGCAAGAAAGTTATTTTTATATCTTCCACAAGAGTATATGGGAACCAAGGCAATCCCATAAATAAAGATACTAAAGCCATTCCTAATGATTTCAGAGGTGCTAAGCTTCTGGAAGCAGAATCTATAGCCGATGAGTATTTTGGTAGCAATCTCACTATTCTTAGGTTTTCTGGTCTCTATAAAGAAAATCTTGATCTGTCATATATATCGCCTCAAAAAACTCAGCAAATTCTTCCATCTGAAAATATTAATCGGCTATCAAGAAATGATGCAGCATTAATTATTGCAAGTGTTTGCTCTGCAACATTAATGCAAAAAGAAATTTTGATTTGTAGTGAGCCGACCTTTAATTGTAAGGATTATTTTGAAAGTGAATTTCCCGAATATCAGTTCAATGATAGTTTTGTTTGCAAAGAACAGGGTAAAATATTTTTACAAGAAGCCTTATTTAGCCCTCGATAAACTACGATGCCTTTAGAAGCAATGACAGGATTTGGTACCGCCAGGAAAGAGTCTCCTAATGGAGATATATCTGTTGATGTTAAATCGCTGAACAATAAATATTTAGATATTTCTATTAAAACGCATCAATACTCTAATGAACTTGAATCATTAGTTAAAAATAACATCAAACAATTATTTGATAGAGGTTCATTTGAGGTACGCATTGATATCAATATTGAAAATCTGTCGGAATATGCAATAAATCATTCACTCTTAAAAAAATTTCTATCAACAGTCAACACTGCAGGAATTAACCTGACAGAATTATCATTAAATGATATCGCTAGGGTTCCTGGAATATTAGACACTAAAACCAATAACAGTAAATTAATTAAAGCTTTGAAACCAGTTCTTAAAAACGCACTTGCAGATTTGCATGTTGCCAGAATAAAAGAAGGCAAAAAAATAGCTAATATCTTTGCCTCTAAGTTAAGAACTATGCATAACATTCTCAAAAAATTTGAGATGTTTCAAAGCAAAGCCATTAATTATAGAAAAAGATTATTAAGGACTAAGCATGGCAATTTAGGATTAGAGCTAACTTTGGAGCAGTTTAACCAAGAGCTCGATAACTTAAATATCAAACATGACTTTGCAGAAGAGATAGAGAGAATTGCATTTCATCTTGATTCACTAACTAAAATTCTTAGTGATAAATCTTCTCAAGGAAAGAAAATAGATTTTCTGCTTCAAGAGCTCTTCAGGGAAGCAAATACTCTTTTAGTAAAGGTTGATAAACCTGAATTAAAAAATCATGCCATTGATTTTAAATTGATTGTTGAAGGCCTTAGAGAACAATCTCAGAATCTACAATAAAAGATGAATAGAGGAAGATTATTTATAGTTTCAGCAGCCTCCGGAACAGGCAAGAGTTCATTAATCAGGGAAAGCCTGGAATCTATTTCTCCTTGCGAGCTTTCGGTTTCATACACCACTCGATTACCCAGAGAGGGAGAGGAGCATGGAAAACATTATTTCTTCGTGAGCAAAGAGGAGTTCAAAGAAATTGAATCAAAAGGAGATTTCCTTGAACACGCAATTGTCCATGGCAACCATTATGGAACTTCAAAGAGTTTAACAGAGCAAAAGTTATCTGCTGGTATAAGTCTTATTCTTGAAATTGATGTCCAAGGTTATGAACAAATTCTAAATCATCATTTAGAGCATACTTCGATATTTATACTTCCTCCATCTTTTGATGATTTAAAAAAGCGCCTTAGAGACCGAGGATCTAATGATGAGGCATCTATTGAGTTGAGGCTTGAAAATGCCAAGGGAGAGCTATCTAAAGCGCATCTTTACCATCACCTATTAATTAATGATAATTTTCAAGATTGCCTAAATTCATTTTTAGCAATTCTAGGTAGATCAGATCAACAAGATAGCAATGAAAATAAGGAAATCTTTTTAGAGAAACTATTGTCTTCATGGGGCAAATAACTCTAAAATACGCGTCCGGAGTTGAACTATGGCAAGAATAACAGTTGAAGGTTGTTTAGATAAGGTACACAGCAGATTTGAGCTAATTCTATTAGCATCTGCGCGTGCGCGCCAACTTTCTACCACCAGTAGAGAACCTCTTGTAGAATGGGAGGATGACAAACCTACAATTGTTGCACTTAGAGAGATAGAAGACGGACTTATAAATGAGGAGATTCTTCAAAAAACACTCGAGGAAGACATGCTGCTTGACGAGTTCTCTATCGAAAAGACTAAAACTCGTATCGAAGCACTTTAATCCTCCATACTTTGAGGTAACGCTTGAATACTAGCGTTCACCCATCTCTCTCAATTTTTCAAAATTACAAGAATGGTGATTTAGAAAAACTTCCATCTGAAACATTCAAACTCGCTTCAAGCTATCTTAGCAAAGACCAGATTACTCAAATTAACTTAGCCTATTGTGTTGCAAAAGAAGCCCACCAGGACCAAAAGAGAAGAGAGGGTTCTCCCTACATATCTCATCCTGTAGAAGTTGCAAATATATTATTGGCATACCATTTAGACTATGAAACTATTTGTGCAGGACTCATGCATGATGTTTTAGAAGATTCAAATATTCAAAAAAGCTCGCTAGAAAAACTTTTTGGAAAAGACATTGCTAATTTAGTAGACGGTGTAAGCAAACTTAACAAGATGGAATTTTCTGATATTGCAGAGAGAAATGCCCAAAGCACCCAGAAAATGGCTCTTGCAATGTCCAAGGATATAAGAGTCATCATAGTTAAGCTATGCGATCGTTTGCATAACATGCGAACCATAGAATTCTTACCCAGAGAAAAACAAATCAAGAAATCAAAAGAAACCTTAGAACTTTATGGGCCTATTGCTATTAGAATCGGTATGCAGTCACTAAGAGCAGAATTAGAAGATCTTGCTTTTGAATGCTTGCATCCCGTAAGAGCCAAACTCTTAAAATCTGCTATTAAAACTGCAAGAAGAGGAAGAAGTAGAATTATTTACCGCCTTAAAAAGCATATTAAATACTCTCTTGGAAAAAATGATGTCCAAGCCACGGTGCAGGGGAGAGAAAAGGCAATGTCTAGTATTTATCAAAAGATAAAAATTAAAAAGAAACCTTTTTCAGAAATTTTTGATGTTTTTGCTTTCAGGGTGATTGTTGAATCAGCAGAAGATGCCTACAGAGCCTTAGGCATAATTCATAACATCTTTAAACCTATAGAACAAAGATTTAAGGACTATATTGCAATACCTAAGACTAATGGCTACCAGGCCTTGCATACATCTTTGATAGCCGACAATGGTATTCCCATAGAAATACAGATCCAAACAAAAAGTATGGAATTAGTTGCTGAAAATGGTATTGCAGCTCACTGGGCATATAAAAGTAAGGATTCCAGCGGACCTAGATTTTTTGGTGCCAGGAAGTGGGCAGAGGGATTAGAGGATTTAAACTTAAACTCAAAAGACTCCCATGAATTTATTGAGTCATTAAAGACTGATTTATTTAATGATGAGGTTTATGTTTTTACACCAAAAGGGGAAATAGTTAACTTAAAAAATGGTTCTACCCCTATTGATCTTGCTTACGAATTGCATACAGATCTTGGGAATAAAGCAATCGCCTGCAAGGTAAATAGAAAATATGCTCCTCTTAACGTGCAATTAGATAATGGACAAAGCATTGAAATAATCACAGGTGATGAGGTTGCTCCTGACCCTGCATGGTTAAACTTTGTAGTATCTAGTAAGGCAAGATCAGCAATACGAGCAACTCTGAGAAATCAAAAGGTTTCTCATGCAAGAAAGATTGGTCGAGTGATGTTGGAATCCGAGCTCAAAAGAGACGGAAGCAAGCTCAGCGATTATAGAGGCTCTAGGCTACAAAAAATCTTAAACACCATAGGAGCAACATCGCTAAACCAATTACTAACAGATCTTGGTCTGGGTAAAAAAACCAGTAATCTTGTAGCAGAGCGATTTTTTATTGGGAAGAAATCGATAGACTCAGAAGCGCTGCAATCAGAAACTATGACATTGAATGATAATATGCTGGCTGGTGTATCTGTCATTTATGCTAAATGTTGTCTTCCTGTCAGTGGCGACCCTATCATTGCTCATACAGATACTGATAGAGGTGTTGTCATACACCATGCAAGATGTCGACAGGTTAACAATATTCGAGGCAAGCAAAAGAATTTATTTCCTGCAATTTGGGGTGAAGATAAGCAGGAGAGGTTCTATAGGGCTTATGTTAGAGTGCTTGTAGAGGATAGACCAGGAATCCTTGCTGATATTGCATCTATTTTTGCAACTCAAAAAATTAATATCATGTCCGTTAATTCCAAAGATATAGATGCGGTCATCCAAGAGTTTATTTTTGAAGGAGAATTTTCAAATATTGAGATGGTTAAAAAACTTATGATCAAAGTAAGAGCGCTTAAGAGCGTCACGAGCTGCACTAGAATTGTAAATGATGAAAGGAGTAAAAATGAAAAAACAAGTTAACACCTCTTCGGCTCCTGCAGCGATTGGCCCTTATTCTCAAGGAGTGATCGCAGGCAATCTCCTCTTTGTTTCTGGGCAAATTCCTATCAATCCCGCGGATGGATCCCTGGTTAGTGATTCCTTAGAATCACAAGCCAATCAAGTTTTCGAAAATTTACGCGCAATCATCCAGGAAGCCGGAACTTCTTTTGAGCATGTATTGAAACTTACAATCTATTTAACGGACTTAGAAAACTTTGCTGCTGTTAATAAAGTGATGGAGAATTACTTTAGTCAGCCTTATCCTGCTAGAGCAACAGTTGAGGTTTCCAGGTTGCCTAAAGACGTAGAAGTAGAGATTGATGCAATTGTTGAACTGGCTTAATGAATTTTCTAAATATTAATCAACTCAAGGCAGCGGAACTGGAAGAGCTGTTTCAGTTAGCTGACAATTTCTATATTCCTGATTCTAATACTTTTAAGCAAGACCCAATCCTTGCAGACAAAAAAGTACTCAATCTTTTTTTTGAGCCTAGCACTAGAACTAAACTTTCCTTTGAGGTGGCTGCACATAATCTTGGTATGTCAGTTCTTAATCTCGATGAACTATCTTCTTCCATGCAAAAAGGAGAGAGCCTTGAGGATACCATTGAGGTTGCATGCAATCTTGGAATAGATGCTTGCATAATTAGGCATAAGGAATCTGTCATTCATGATTTAGCTAATCAATTTCCTTCAATGGTTTTTATCAATGCAGGAGAGGGTGCGATTTCCCATCCTTCTCAAAGCCTGTTAGATTTATTTACCATCCGACAAAACTTTGACCAGCTTAGCAAGCCCAATTATTTAATTGTAGGTGACTTAGACCACTCCAGAGTATTGGCTTCCTTTTTAGAGGCTTTAACTATAGTGGGGGCAAAAAATATTACTCTGTGCAGTCCTCCTGAACTGGGTAAGAATTATTCTGCTGGGCCTAACTTTGATGAAGATTTAAACAGTGCATTGGACGGCAAAGATGTCATTATGGCATTGAGAATTCAACACGAGCGCCTTGAAGGGGCTCTTAATATTTCCGCAACAGATTATATTGATAAATTCCAACTCAATCATCAAAAATTATTAGATGCGGTTGGACATGATAGGTTTATTTTATTGCATCCCGGTCCCGTCAATTATGGGATTGAACTCAACGCTGATGTCAAAGATCAAGACTACTGCAAAATCAATCAGCAAGTCATGAATGGGGTGGGCATTAGAATGGCAATACTAACTAAAGCCTTGCTTAGCTAGAATTTTTCAGGACTCTTTTAACTGTTTCAACAATGCTGATGGTATTTTGATCAATTTCAATATTTAGAACATCACCATTTTCTGCAATATCTAAGTTAGTTACAGCAAGAGTTTCAGGAATTAAATGCAACATGAAATGATTTGATGCAACTTTCCCAATGGTTAGACTGCATCCATTAACTCCAATATAACCTTTAGACATTAGATATTCTGAAAACTTTCTAGGAATAGCTACCTTTAAATCTATAGTTTTATCCCCCAAAGAAATTTTTTTAATGATCTTGCCGGTAGTTTGGATATGTCCCGACAATAAGTGACCACCAATCTCATCGGATAATTTCATAGATCTCTCTAGATTAACTTTTTTGGAATGCTTTAACTCATTTAAATTAGTTAATTTTAGAGTTTCTGCAATAACATCAAAGCATAAGGAAGACTTCTTAATTTTAGTTACAGTGAGACACACTCCATCAACACTGACACTTGCACCAGTTTTAATACCTTTAAGAAATTTTTGCGATGTTGTAATTTCTATCGAAGAAAATGCCTCACTAGATTTTTGAATTTTAGCAGTTCCAGTTTCCTGAACTATTCCTGTAAACATTATCCGCCCCATTCCTCACGATAAAAGGATAGCTTCTTTTCCCAAGCATTAAATTCTTTTTGTGATGCTACGAATTGGATAAGATCATCTAAAGAAATGACACTTTTGACTTCAAGCCCAAATAAATTTTGTAACTCCTCTTTGGCCGATATATCTCCTGAACCCTTTTCTTGCCTGTCTAATCCTATGACAAGCATTTTAGGGTCTGCTTGAGATTCTTTTATTAGATTTATTGAAGCTTTAGCAGCAGTTCCTGCAGATAAAACATCATCGATAATTATCACCTTGCCCCTTGGTTCTTCTCCAATAAACAAGCCTCCTTCACCATGATCTTTGATTTCCTTTCTATCAAAGCAAAGCCCAAGGTTTGGATGAGTATTTTTTAACTTCATCCCAACCATTGAACCAAAAATGGTCCCCTTATAGGCAGGTCCAAATATTTGATCATAATTTAGAATTTCTTCCTCTATTATTGCTGCAAAAGCATCTATCACCTCTGTAAGTTTTGCTGATCTCAGTAGGCGTGATGCATTAAAAAAATAAGGGCTTATCCTTCCTGATTTGAGAGTAAACTCTCCAAATACTAAAGCTTTGGCATCAATCGCAGCACTAATAAAGTTTTTTTGATGGTTAGTTAATCCAGACATGCTTTTTGAATTTCTATGAGCGACTTGATGGATGTGCTTGCTAGCATAATCATGTCATTGAGTTGATCTTTGCTAAAGGGATTTTCTTCTGCAGTCCCTTGAATTTCAATAAGGGAGTCAGAGCCAGTCATCACAATATTCATGTCTGTTTCGGCATTACTATCTTCTTTGTAGTCTAAATCAACCAATATCTCACCATCCACTATTCCCAGGGAGACAGCAGCTACATAATCTTTGATTGCTCTGTGATCTTTGAGATGATTTTTGATTGCTAAGAAAAGAGCAACGCAGCCGCCTGTTATTGATGCTGTTCTGGTACCACCATCGGCTTGAATGACATCGCAATCCACAGTGATTGTTTTATCTTTAAGATATTGTGGGTTAACAGCTTGCCTTAATGAACGCCCAATTAGTCTTTGAATTTCAAGGGTTCTCCCGCCTTGTTTTCCTCTGGCAGCTTCTCGATTCATTCTCTCATTGGTGGAGCGTGGCATCATTCCATATTCAGCAGTGATCCATCCAGCATCAGAATTTCTCATCCAACGGGGTACTTGGTGCTCAATCGTTGCTGTACAAATTACTTTCGTATCTCCAAAGCTTACTAAAGCAGAGCCCTCTGCGTGTTTGTTTACGTTGGTTTCAATACTGATGTTTCTTAGCTCAGATGGTTTTCTATTATTTTCTCGATTCATATGCGCATTATATCGCTATAATGAAGAGGTATTTAATCAAATAGGGATGTGAAATGACAAAGAGCAAATTT
>Ga0255778_10002165_pt1 | contig 17166 bp, 24 predicted proteins | sample 071ome_31_FD_179976 | JGI IMG/M metagenome (GOLD analysis project Ga0255778, IMG submission 179976) | Coastal salt marsh microbial communities from the Groves Creek Marsh, Skidaway Island, Georgia - 071405CT metaG (version 2) | ecosystem: Environmental > Aquatic > Marine > Intertidal zone >...
AAAACAGCTAAATTAAATGACCCTAATATATTTCCAGAAAAAATAGAAGAATATGACCCTGATATACATAAAAGTTTTAAAGAATCAATATTAGATAAAATGACTGATTCTGAACGTAGAGCTTTAGATTATATTAACAATCATCCTACTATGCAAAATGCAAAATTAAATGGCGAAAGTTTATTACTAGGATTAGTTAAAACATTTGGTGCAGATGTTTTTGATAAATACAATTCTTTAAGTAAATTTAATCCTGTAAAAATAAGTGGTAAATTAAGCAAAGTATTGTATAGAGGAATTATATCTATATTAGACCCAATAGGAGAAGGTATAGAAACAGCTGTAAGAATAGGTGTTAAAACAGGTATAATTAAAGATGCTATTAAAGGAAGACATGCAATGGGTGATAGCCTTTTAAAAGCTGCTAATCAAGGTAGAAAAGCTGCTAAAGGAGCTAAAGCAACAGGTGCACTTACTGGTAGACTAGGAGGAATAGCTAGTAATCTTTGGTATGAATTATATAATCAATTAGCATGGCAAGGAACTGCTGCTATAGTTGCTACAACACTTAATGCTTCAGATGCTTTAAATAGTGTATTAGATAAATATGGTTTGTTACCAAAATTTGTAAAAGAAAATATTGATGTAATACCCTATGAAGATTTAAATAAACATTTAGCACATCAAAGTAGATATTGGCAAAGTGCTGGTTGGCAAGGTTCAAAACTTACATCTTTATGGTATATCTTAGATACTATGTTACCTGCAAAAATAACAGGTAATACTCCACATAACTGGGGTATAAATAAAATGGTTATGTCCCAGTTTCCTCAAAGATTTGAATTAGATGCTGATGAACAAGATTATTGGGATATTATTAGTGGGCAAAGAGAATTTAAAATAAGAAATCAAGATGGTTTTTTTGGTTGGTGGAAAAATGAAATTGAACAAACAGGACAATTTGGAGTAAATCCTAGTTATTTTGCACAAGTTAATAATCCAGATTTAGTTCCTGGTAATGCAAATCATCATGTAGACACTTGGAAAAAGCTACAAAAAATTAAAGATAGGTTTGGACCTGGTATAATGGAAATGGCAGGGTATGATATACAAATGTACAATAATGCAGAAAGTGGGTCTTAATAATGGCTTTAGATAAAACTAAATTACCTCCTGGAGCAGTAATAATTATTGTTGGTCCTAAATCATTAGAAGAAATAGAAAAAGAATTATATCAAGCTGGAGGTACAAGTAAATTTGAATTAAACAAAGCTTTTTTATCAAGTTTAACTTATAAAATAATAGTTCCCACAGAAACTGGAGAATATTTAGCATTTAATCCAGCAGAAGATTATACAGATGTTATTGATTATAAAGGTGGAAATCCATTTGAATACATTAAAGATATGGTAAAAGATGAAACAGCTCATTACGTTACTCCAACTGAATACGATAGTATGTATGTTCAAACAGAAAACTGGATAGAAGTACCAGAAAATTTCTTTCAAACACAAATTGGAACATTAACACCTGAAGAAGCTGTAGTAATGTCTACTACTGATTTTACTATTTCAGACCAAATAGATATAGCAATGAATAGTTTTAATAAATTAAATGAAGGAACTACTAAATTTAAATCTCCAACTTATAGAAGAAAATGGCAAGAAGGATATTTATTATTTCAAGATATAGCTTCAGCTAATGATTATGTAAATACTGCAGGAGTTATGAGTCAAGTATTAAAAGAACTTAATTTGACAGAACCTGAAATTACTGCTTTAGATTTTTACAATGTTAATGAAGCACAATATGCTTTAGATTTATCAGCACAAAAAGGATATTTATATGATTTATTACCTAGTGGTGCAAGTGTTGATGATAAAACTATGGAATGGATAGCAAATAAAGTTGTTATGGGTTCATGGGATAATAATAAAGCTAGAAGTCAATTATTTAGATTAGTAGATAAATATAGAGATACACCGTTAGATAAAGATTTAGAATCGTTTATAACAAATTCTACTATTGAACAAACTACAGTTGGTGAAAAAGAAGTTATGACTGTTATAGATGACTGGTTACCTCCTTCTGCAAAAAAAGATTACATAGATGAAATTGGAAAACATGCTGGTGAATATAGACAAGATGCTTCATATTTAGAAACTTTAGAAAATGAATTAAAAGATGCAAGATATGCTTTATATCCACAATACGATAAAGAAACTAAATGGAGTGTTATAGATAGAATTACAAAAAATACTATTAAAAACAAATGGGATATGGAAATAGACCCAGATGGTAAGTATGGATATGTTTATAACAAAGTAGCTACATTAAATGATGTTAATGAAGCTAATAAATATTTAGTACAAGAAGGTTTAGCAAATAATATAGGTAGTGTAGTTAATGATTTTGCAAGAGATATGATATCTTCTTTTGGTGGAAACATTATACGAAGTCAAAATTTCTTAGAACCGTCAACACAAAGGATTAGATAATGGCAGAAAATCCAGTAATTGAAGTAAGACGAGGTCAAATTTATGTACAAGGACCTGGTGGTGATGTCAAAATGGTTAATACAGACCTTAGACAAAACGACCCAGGTGGATTATCTGAATTTGAAAGATATGAAAGAGATGGTTATAAAGAATATACTCCACCTCAACAATCATCTCAATCTCAATCACAATCTGGAGGAGATTATCAGTATGCTTTATCTGTTGCTAGAACATTATATGGATTTTTACCTGAATCAATAGTTAAAAAATATGCTGAAGGTTATGCAAATTATGGTGGTGATAAAGATTTAGCTTTATCTTTTACAAGAGCATCAAGTGAATATAAAAAAGAATTTGGTTGGTTGTTTAATGATGATGGAATAACACTTAAAATGTCAGAAATAGAAGCTATAGGTGTAAAAGAAAGTTTTAAAAATACATTAAGAGAAATAGGTATACAAGATTTTTCTGATTTTGAAGATGAATTTAATGAAATGGTTGGAGATGTTGCACCTGTAGAATTTCAACAAAGAATTGATACAGTATATGCTGCAATTAATAATCGTATACCTGAAGTTAAAAATATGTTAGCTGATTATTTAGGTGTAGAATATGATGATGCAACAATATTTGCATCTTTAATTAATCCTAAAATAGAAGATAAAGTATTAAATGGAGCTATAGATACAATTACATTAGGTGCAGAAGCTGTAAGTAGAGGTTTTTCATATTCATTTGGTAGATTTAATGAATTAAAACAACGAGGTATGGACTTGCAAATGGCTAGACAATTGTATGAAAATGCTAGTGGAATTATAAGTAGTGCTTCAAGTATTGGTAGAGATTTAGATATAACAACATTAGAAGAAGCTGCGTTAGGAGATGCAGATGCAACTAAAAGAGTTACAAGAATAAATGCAGAAATGCAATCAATGCAAGGAGCAACTTTAGGAGCTATTCAAAAAGATGGTAATATAGTTGGACTAATAGAAGATTAGTGTATAATAAGTTTAAGCGTTGCGTGGTCCGCTACAAATAGACCTGCAAATCAGCTTTCGAAGCCTACGTTGAAAGCTCGTATTAAAATCGTAGAGTAATGGACTTATAGCTTGTAGCTACCAGAGAGATAAGTCAAGTGGTAAAGGTAGCACCACGGCAAGATGCCTATGGTCTTGTCTGATAGGTTAATACATAGTGGAGGTACAAGATGGAAGAATTTGATGCACCGCAAGAACATGGTGTAAAACAAATGAGAGAAACAATTGATAGAAAAGATGAAACTATCAAAAAACTTGAGGCTGAGTTAGCTTCTTTTAAAGATAAAGAAATTAACAATGTCTTTGGTAAGTTAGGATTATCTACTGACAAAGGTTTCGGCAAGGCGTTAAAACAAGTGTATGATGGCCCTGTAGATTTAGAGTCTATCGCACAGTTTGCTAAGGATGAGTATGGTTTTGAACCAACAGGACAGGTAGAGGTTATACCACAATCTGAACCTGAACCGGTTGTACAAGATGATGCACGTGCTAGAGTAGCTGCACTTGATGCAAATTCTACTTCAGAAATACCTCTTGATGTTAATGAGCAATTAGCTAAAGCATTAAAAGGTGCGTCTGTTAAAGATTCACTTAGAGCTAGGTTAAATGCTATGGAACAACAAAAAAAATAAGTAAAAGAATTTAATACGACACAATACGGAGGTGTACAATGGCAGAGATTACTCTGACAGGTAACGCAATTTACTCCCAGAATATTAATAACTTTTCTGGGGAGCTATTCCGTGTAGGTGGTCAAAGAACTCCTTTCTTATCTGCAACAGGTGGATTAAACGGAGGTAAGGTTTTACAATCTACTTTCTGGCAAATCCAAGCTGCTGACTCACACACTGTATCTTCTGAGCCTACTAAAGGTCAAGAAGGTAATACACCAACTGAATATCTCGGTAGAGATAGAGTTGCTTACACAGGTGTGACACAGATATTCCATAAAGGTGTCAAGATGACTTACACTGCAATGGCAACATTTCAACAACAAAATACTTTCACATTAGGAGCTGCAGCTTTTGACGCTTCTGATGGAGATGGTACAACATCCGCATCTACACAACTTGGACTAGCTGGTTCTAATCCAATCGTTGATGAATTTGCAGAGCAAATGTCTTTAGCTCTTGAAAAAGTAGCTAGAGAAGTAGAATGGTTCGCATTCAATGGTACTTTTGCTGATGGAGCTAATGTAACTCCAGGAGCTGGTACTAGAGAAATGCGTGGTCTTTCTGAATACTGTGCATTAAATGCTAACGCAGATAATGACACAGCTCCAACATTCGTTGGTGGTAACGTATACTACAACGATACAGCTGGAGATGGTTCAGGAACAGACCAAGTTCTTTCTTGGGATACTATTGCAAACTCTTTAAAGAGATTGTATGATGCACACGCACCAATGGTACAACCAGTACTTTGCTTAAGTCCAAAACAATTATTGGACCTTAACAAAGAATTACTAGCAGGTAACGTTGGTATTACAGGTGCTATTCTTCCTAGAGATAGAAACTTAGCCGGTATTGATATTGACGTAATTGTCACACCATTTGGACAAATTGGTATGATGGTTATTGACCCTAATATCATTCCTGCAAATACTGCATTCATCATAGACTTTGCTTTTATACAGCCAGTCTTTACAAATATCCCTGGATACGGAACAGTATTCGTAAGAGATATTGACCAAGATGCAAATGCACAAGTTGCTAAAGCAATCTACATGGAAATGGGATACGACTTTGGTCCTCCTTCATACCATTTGAAGATTACTGACGTAGCTTAATTTATTTTGAAGATTTGGGGGGAATCCACCTTCCTCCCATTTCTTCTGCTATAGTGAGGACAATATGCAATTATCAAAAAAAGTTTTAATAGATATATCAGAAGATGCAGTTAACTCTACAGGTGTACAAGCAGATGGTTTATTACTATCTGGTATAGTATTTCCTGCAGCTATGACAGGTACAGCCGTAACATTTGATTTTTCATTTGATGGAAGTACTTGGGTAGATGTAGTAGAAACTGATGGTACTGAAGTAACTTATACAGTTACAGCTGGTGATGTTGTAAGAGTTGACCCTAGTGGTTGGGCTTTTGCTACTGCTGGATTTATTAGAGTATCTTCAGATGCAACTGAATTAGCTGATAGAAATATACAACTTATATTTAAACAAAGTTAGGAGTCATTGTGAGTGACACAATAGGCAACCTAGTAGACAGGGTATTTAGAGAATACCTAGAGCCAATGGATTCTGTTGAATCTTATTCTTATTTAACTGGTGATGTAACAACTACAACACAAAGCACCATTAACTATGAAGAAGGTCTGTTTTCTACAGAAGAAGAAGACGCATTAGGTGCTGGTGCAATTATAGAAGTTAATCAAGAATTAATGTTTTCTAAATCCCTTAATGCTGTTACTAATGAAATAACAGTACAAAGAGGTGCTAGAGGTACTACTGCTGCTACTCATAGTGCAGGTGATGTAATTAAAATAGCTCCTGCTTTTACACGCAAAGCTGTATTTGACGCAGTATCTGACCAAATTAAAAACCTTTATCCTACATTATTTGCTATAGAAACTATAGAACTTACTGCTAGTACAGGTTATAAATTACTTGGTACATATGGTAGTGATGTAGATACTAATAATTATTTAATAGCACCATTAAAAGCTATATCACAATATACAGATTGGCAATCAGGCTCAGACCAAACAGGACTTAAATATAATGGTGTAGCTATAGAAATGATTGACCTTCCTAATCCTTTTGTATGGACTGATGATACACAAACAGAAAGAACTAAAACTTATACTTCAGGTCCTAACGTAGTTCATGCTGTACAGTTTGTAGGTATATCAGCAGGTCATACTGTGTATGTAACTTTTAAAAAGAAATTTGTAGCACCTACATCAGAAGCTACAACATTATCTAGTGTAGGTTTAGAAACAGAATATGAACCTATTGTTATGGCTGGTGTAGCTGCTCAAATGTTAGTTGGTAAAGATATTAAAAATGTTGATGCTAGGTATATTACAGAACAAATGGCTGCACAAAACTATCCTGTAGGTAGTTCTAATAGTATTAGCAGTAGTTTATTACGTTATCAACAGTTATTAATACAACAAGCTAGAAGTAATTTAAGGTCTAAATATCCAGAACCAGTTCAGTTAAATAGTATATTGTATCCAACCTAATGGCTAGAGTTGCATCAACTTCTAATGTTCGTAATCCAAGACGATTTGGTTATGACATACGATTAGATAATATATATTTACGTACAGCTGTAGGTCCTGATAGAGCTATGACAATACAATCATCTGATGTACAACAAGGACAACAAGTTAATGTTAAACAAAATCCTGAAGATTTTACATCTAACTTAGGTCGTATATATTCAAGAAACAATTTTTCTGCAGGTCAAGGATTAGATACTGCACATAGAAGTGATGGTAAACCAGATGATGTTAATAGATTTTGGGATAGTAAAGGTATTGATGTATTTCACGGAGATGATGAAACTGCATATCATATACATTTGTTATATACGACTGACCAAGCAAAAGATGTTGATGAAGGTACTACTGACACTGCAATATTAAGTGGTACATATACAAATAACTATATGACACAAACTACTAATGGTAATATATACGTTACTGATGGTACAACTGTACACGAATATGATGCTACTGCAGGAACTTGGAGTTCTATATTAGCTGCAACTAATGGTGCAACTTATAACTTTACAGGTGCTGCTGCATTTGGAAACACAGTATATTTTACTACTGCTGATGCTACTAATTCTAACTCAGAGTTTATACATTATGAACCAGATGGACACGGTTGGTCTACACATAACACAGCTTTTAATACATTAGGTGGATTAACAGGCGTATGGTTTGTTAAAAATACTTTGTTTGTTACTGGTAATGATGGTACTGCAGAGTATGTTTGGGAAGGTGATGCATTTGCAGACAGTTGGGCATCAGCTTTTGCAACAGGAGATGCAATAATAGAAGTAGAACCTACACATCAAATAACAGGTATTGTTGATGGTGGTGCTGTAGTTTTAGCTGCTAGTACTGATGGTAATGTATATTCATTTAAATTATCTAGTGGAATATTTGTAAATCAAGGACAAACCAAAATACCTTTTGAAGAAATACATTCTATTGCTGCTGCAGAAGGAATTATATTTTTTGGTACTAAAGAAAATACAAGAAGTGTAGGTAGGTTATACAGAGCAGAACTTGTTAATGCTGATGATTTATATGTACTTGCTAATAGACAATTAGTAAAAGAATGGGTTGTTAATAACGTAGATACAACACCACACGCTATGTTTGTAAGCCGTGATAGTGTGTATATGGGTGTTAAAGAAGCAACTAATGAAGTAAATTTGTGGCGATATTATCTACCAACAGGTGGTTTGGCTAGAGATTTACAAACAGTTGGTAATAGTTATGTATCAGGTATTACACAATCTAATGGTAAGTTTGTAGTAGTAGTTGAAGGTTCTGATGTATATAAAGAAACATCTACATATGAAGCTGAAGGTTATTTAGTATTATCTGCTGCAGATTTTTTTACAGCAGAAAGTAAACAGTTTGTAGGTGCAGAAATATCTACAGTTACAATGCCTGCAGATACACAAGTAAGTTTACAATACTCAACTAGATTTGAAGATTTAGATGCACCTGAGTCTGCTACGTTTACTAATGCTTTAACACAACTTGGTGGTACAGGTGACGAAGAAAAACAAATAGCAGAAGTGTCAAGATATATTATAGGTAAAGTCATACTTAAAAGTACAGATGGTGTGTCAACTCCTAAAGTCAAATCAGTACAGTTTCGTGCATTAGCTAGACCAGAACTTGTAGTAGCACAAATACCTATAAACATTAGTGATAGAGTAGAAAGACCTGGTAGAAAACCATTAAAAGTTAAAGGTCTTGGAGATACTTTATATAAAGCATTACGTGCTAAAGAAGGTGATTCAGTAACATTAGAAATATTTGAACCACAAGAAATTATTAAAGGTGTAGTAGAACAAATAAGTTATCCTATACAATCTAATGATGTAGTTGGAAGTGATACAATGTATGCTATTATTACAGTGCGTGGTACTAGACAAGGTACTATTGAAGAAGTAACATCAATACATACACCAGGTATAGCTTCTTGGGGTATAATGAGATACGGAGCATAATGGCAGATAGAGCAACACAAGTATTTAACTTTTATGAATCTACAATTGCTAATTCAGATTTTAGTGCAGGTGCTACATCATTTGACGTTGCATCTACACCAACAATAGATGGTACTAATGGTATTACATCAGCTACAACTGGTGATGCAGATACTTGGGTATATTTAGTTATTGACCCAGACAGTACATCTAACAGAGAAATTGTAGTAGTTAAAACACATACATCAGGTTCTACAACATTTAGTGATGTTGAAAGAGATTATGATGGTAGACAAGAAGCAGCAGGTGCTGCAGCTGATACAGGTATATCACACGGTATTGGTACTACAGTTAGAATGGCTGTACTAGCACAACACATAAATGACCAAAATGATAGAGTTGCAGGTATATTAACAGAAGGTCAAGCAGCTATAGATGCTATTACTGCAGCTTCAGCTACAGCTATGTTTGATGGTGCTACTGATGGTACTGGAATTACAGTAGATGTTGAAGCAGACTATGCTTTAGTTTATGATGCAACAGATAGCACAGCTAAAAAAGTTTATGTAAGTCAAGTTGCACCTCCAGTAGAAGTTCATCCTTTTATAGTAATGGGTGCATAATGGGTATGTTATTAATGCTCAAAGAAGGTGGAAGTTTAGGAATAGATACTATTGGTAATTTGCCAATAGATGAAGATATAGATTTACTACCTGATGCAGGTGGTGGTGGAATAAATGAAGGCGAACAAATGATGTTGTGGTCTGATAGTGGACACGCATTAATTTATTTGTCTGAAGAAACCTTGCTTTTGGTAGGTGTATAGTATAATATAAAAATATAATTGGAGATAAAATATGGCAAATGCGTATAAAGTATTAGGACAAACTGGAGATGCTTTTACTACTTCAGTTGATGTTTATACAGTACCAGCTTCAACAGAAGCAATAGTTTCAACTATTGTAGTTTGTAATAGAAGTGCAGCAACAAAAACATTTAGTTTATCTGTTAGACCATCAGGTGCAGCAGAAGCTAATGAACATTTTATTGTTAAAGATGCAAATATAGCTGCTAATGATACTGTTACATTAACATTAGGTATAACTTTAGCTACTACAGATGTAGTAACTGCAACAGCTTCAAGTGCTGATGTAAGTTTTTCTGTGTTTGGTACAGAAATATCATAATTATTATAGGAGTTTAAATGTCAATTACATCATTAAGTAATCAAGGTATATCTGCAAGTAAATCAAATACTCTTAGTAATAGTGCTTTTAAAGGATTTGCTGTAGAATATTTAGTTGTCGCTGGTGGAGGCGGTGGCGGTGGTGGTGATAATAACCGTAGAACTGGTGGTGGCGGTGGTGGAGGTTTTATTAACTCTACTACAGAAGAAAACTCAGGTGGTGGTGATGATGCTGCACCTAAGAATTTTATTGAATTAGAAAAAGATTATTTAGTTGCTGTAGGTGCAGGTGGTGGTGCTACATACGGATATGGCGGTGGTCAAGGTAGTGCAAGTTCTTTTCAACCTGTAGTTGCTATTGGTGGCGGTGGTGGTCAAGGTCGCCACGGTGGAAATAGAACTGGAGGTTCAGGTGGAGGTGCTTCTAATAATGGTGGTGCTGCAGGTGCTGCAGGAGAAACAAATCAAGGTTTTGCAGGAGGTGGTGCTAACACACAAGATGGTGGTGGCGGTGGTGGCGGTGCTTCTGAAGTCGGTACTACTAATTATGGCGGTTATGGAACTCACGGTGGTGATGGTGTAATCTGTAATTTATTACCAGCTTCTGATGCTACAACTGCTAGTGTAGGAGATGTTCAAGGTTCTGATGTATATTATGCAGGTGGTGGTGGTTCAGCTAGTTCATTTCAAGAAGGAACTGGTGGTCTTGGCGGTGGAGGCCGAGGTGAAAAAGACGCTGGATTAAATGGAGTATCAGGAACAGTTAACACAGGCGGTGGTGGAGGAAGTGATTATAATGCTTTTTCAGGTGCTGGAGGTTCAGGTGTAGTTATTATTAAATATCCAGCTAAGTACACAGCAACTGTTGGTCCATTATTAACACACAATTATGTAACAAGTGGTGAATATAAAATACATTATTTTACTTCAGGTTCAGACAATGTAAGTTGGAGTATCTAATGGCACATTATGCAGTACTAGACAATAATAATATTGTAACTGGAGTATTAACAGGAAAAGATGAAGACGATTTAAGTTTATTACCTGAAGGTTATGAAAATTGGGAAGATTATATTAGTAAAAAATTTTGTAATAATGCAAAAGTTGTAAGAACTTCTTATAACACAATGCACAATACACACATATTAGGTGGCACTCCATTTAGAGGAAACTTTGCATCTATGGGTGATTATTATGATGAAATCAATGATGTATTTTATCCTGTAAAACCTTTAGATAAAAATAGTTGGGTGCTAGATACAAATATATGGGATTGGAAACCACCTATTGATTATCCTTCTGATTATAATAATGATAATTATTATTGGGATGAAGCTGCGTATCAAGCTGATAATACACAAGGTTGGTCTATTTCTTAATATTAATTAAACTAGGTGGATATGAAAAAAATAATAATTACTACTGAAAGAAAAGAATTATTATCAATTAATAATATAATTCCTAAACCTGCTTATAAAGATATACCAAAATATTTTAAAAATATTCCTAGTAATGTTGAAAGAGGACCTAGTAAATTTCCTAATTTAAGAACCGCAAAACAATGTCCAAGTTTTGTAGATATATTTAAAGAAGGAATCATTATATATGCACATTGTGATATGTATTTAAGTGTAGATGAAAATAAAAAACATTATTGGGAAGTACCTGAACATACAGGATTTTATTTACAACATCATACTGATAATCAATTTGTAGATTATTTTTCTAATTCAAATATTAAAAAAGTATTTAAAATTATAAGTCCTTTTCAATTAATAGTTCCAAAAGGATATAGTTTAAGACAAGTTCCATTAATATATGATTACAATCCTGATTGGCATATAGCTTATGGAGTTTATGAAGCTGATAAAATAAGTGAAATAGTTTTACAATTAATGTTTACTTCTAAAGATAACGAAGTGTTTATTAAAAGTGGAACTCCATTGTGCTATTTAGTTCCTTTTAAAAGAGAAAAATTTATTTATAAAGTTAAACCTTATAATAAAAAATTTAAAAATAAAATATTAATTGAAAAAGCTAGAATACAAAATACTTTTGTTGGCGGATATAAAAAGAATATTAAAAAATAATGAGTATATTTTTTAATTTACAAAAAGCTAATGTCTATTACGATATAAAAAACGAAGATAATATTTTTGTACCAAAAGGTTTTTTTAATAATATTGAACAATATACTTTAATAGATAATCCTAAATGTCCTGCTGTTAGTTCAGTAAATAATAGATTATTTTATATTAACTCTCCTTTAGATTTACAAATTGAAATTAACTATGATAAAAATATAAACAATGTAACTTATAATTTTCAATACAAAAACGCACCTAATAATATTGATTTAATTACTTATTTAAAAAATGTTATTGCAGTTAATAAAAAAAATAATATTGTAGATTTGCAATTTTTATTACCGTATAATTTATATACAGATATCAAAAATACAGAAATAATTACTTTGCCACCTAATATAGAAACAACAAATTTACAATTTGTTCCAGGTGCATTTAATATTAATTTATGGATAAGACCTATTAATAGTGCTTGGTTATTAATAGATAAAAACAAACCAGGAATTGTTAATTTTAAAAAAAATAAACCAATGATGTATTTATTATTTAATAAAAACATTAATATAAATTATAAAGAATTTAATAAAGAAACATTAAATTATTATAATCAAATAAAAAATATTACAAGTTTTGTTAATAATATAAATAAGATATCTAAAAATATAGTTAAACGAAAACCTAAAAAGTTTATGTTATAATCCTGCTTATGGATTTTATAATTGGATTTTTATTAGGTATTTTTTTAAAAGATATTCTATCATCTCTTAAAAAATTAAGCACTTGGGATTGGGAAAATCGTAACTACTACGATAAATCATACACCTGGAGTGATGACATTTATATGTCAGAGGATGACCTTCCATAATGTCTGACTATCTTGGTAATGGTTATACACAAAAGGAGATGTTAGATATGGTATTAAAACGCCTTGATGAAATCGATAGTAAACTAGATGCAAAACTAGACAAAGCAGAATTTTATAAAGTATTAGGCTTATTGGTAGCAGTAGGTGGTGTTGTTGTTGCTGCCTTAATGTAGGAGAACAATGTCACAAATAAAAATAGACACCAAAACAATTATACCTATAGTGTTATCAGCAATGCTTGGTGCATTTGGTTGGGTATTTAACTCTATAGAAGAAATTAAATCACATCAAAACGCTTGTGATGCTATGGTATTAGAAATGAATAGTGAATTAGATATGTTAGAATCTAACTTTACAGAATTATTATTTAAATTAAATGGATGAAACAATTATTCAAATATGTAACTGTCCTGATGGCAGTATTAATTGTCATTGCGAATAGCTTTATTGACGTAATATCAGTATACTTAGTACGTAAAGAAAACAGGAGATATAATGGCAGTTCCAGATAGAGTAAAAGCTACCATGAAAAAGAACGGTCTTAAAGGTGTTAATAAACCTAAGCGTACACCTAGTCATCCAAGTAAATCACATGTTGTTATGGCTAGTTCTAATGGCAAATATAAATTAATTAGATTTGGTGAGCAAGGTGCTAAGACTGCTGGTAAACCTAAAGCTGGTGAATCAGATAAAATGAAAAAGAAACGTAAATCTTTTAAAGCAAGACACGCTAAAAATATTAAAAAAGGTAAAATGTCAGCAGCTTATTGGGCTGATAAAGTTAAGTGGTAGTATGGCTAAAACAGTAAGTTGGAAGTGGGGTGGCAAAACCTATAGAGGTACAGTTACTCGTGAAACTAAAAACTTTATATATGCTAAAACACATAACAATAAAATTAAAAAAATACGTAAGAATAAATAATGGCGTTACCAGGAGCATATGTTAACAGAAGTAATACAATTGGTCAGTATTGTAGTAATTGCGAATATTATTCTAATAACTATTGCGTTAAATTTCAGGAACAAGTAGCACCATATGGTTGGTGTGCAGTGTGGGAACCAATAGATGAAGTACGAAGTTCTTAGAGTAAGTAGCCAAAAAGACTCTACATCAGGTTTGCTATTTGAAGTAAACAATGGTAAACGTACATTTCTTTGTTATACATTAGAAGATGAACAACGTGATGTTAAAGTCTGGGGTGAAACTAGAATACCTGCTGGTACTTACAAGTTAGGTTTACGTACTGAAGGTGGTTTTCATAATCGTTATCTGTCCAGATATGGTGCGGACTTTCATAAAGGTATGATATGGGTGCTAGATGTACCTGGCTTTGAATGGATACTATGGCATTCAGGTAATACTGATGAAAATACTGCAGGTTGTTTATTGTTGGGAAATACACAAACTAGCAACCTAGTAGCTAAAGATGGGTTTATAGGTTCAAGTCGTGATGCTTATACACTTGTATATCCACGTGTATTGTCAGCTATAGAATCTGGTCAAGATGTAGAAGTAGAGTATATAGATTTTGATGGTAAGTTAAAAGATATATCTAATAAGTCAACTGATGATGTCATACTTACAAGTACAGTTATGGAAAAATTACAAGAGATAAGTGGCGAAGTTCAGATTTTATCTGCTAAACTAGACGGCAGGAGAATAACATAATATGGCAAAGATACCTTTTGGAAATAAATTATACGATGATAATGGTTTTGATTATGAAGAATTTTCTGGTGAAGATTATGACCCATCATCTAAAGACCCTTTAAGAAAAACTAGAAAAATGGATTTCATTGGTGGAGAAATGGACGAACTAGCTAGTGGTGCTGGTAGTCCTACACCTTATGGTCGTCCAGGTAAAAAATATGAGATACCTTTTGAAGGACAACAACGTCAAGCTTTAGCTCCGCAACGTGGTGTAGAAGAAGCTATTGAATCTGCAATAGACCAAGAAATATCTAATTTAGAAAAAGCTATTAAGTCTGCTGATAGTGTTGGTGAAATGAAAGCTAATACTGAAATTGCTAGATTACAAGGTGAGCTTAAAAAAGAATTAAATATTTCTAGAGAAATGCAACAAGGTATGGGAGAAACATACGAAACTGAAGCTCTACGTAAAAGAGTTACCTCTGCTTATGGTGGCAAGGTAGACCCTATGAATGTAGAATTAACTATTGAAGATGCTAAACCATTACCTACTACATCTAAAGGTAAAGGTCCTGGTATAAAAAATGCTGAAGCTATTATTCAAACAGGATTAGAATCTAAACAAATACCATATGATACTTTAAAATCTGGTGAATATTCTTTTTCTAAAAGTTCTTTAGGACAAGCATCAATAGAAAAAGCATTACGTGAAGGAGCTGGTATTGGTAGTCCTGAAAGAGCTGGTCTATTTACTGAAGCACAAGCACAAGCTGCTGCATCTGGTGAACCATATAAAGGTAGAACTAAACCTTATGATTTTCGTGACCCTACGTCTGGAACTTCAAAAGGTATATTAGGACAAGCTACTAGTGATGCAGGTAAAACATATGGTAAAGGTCCTAAGTTTACTGGTGTAGATGCACAAGGTAATATACAACAACCAAGACAAGCTGTAGATTTTGGAGATACATCTCATTTAGAAGTAGGTAAAGGTGACTTTTATTATAGAGAAACAGGACCTAAAAATTTACAACCTGACTTTGACCCATTAGAAGACTACGATGGACCTGCATATGATGCACAACATCAAGATAGAGATATACCAAGATTTGAAGATATACCAGGTAGAGATTATCCAGCAGATGACCCAACAGGTAGCAGAAGTAAAATGAAAGGTAAGTTTGCTGGTAAAAAAATATCAGGTAATACAGTTAATTCAGTTACTCCTGATGCACCTAAAGCTGTTACATCTGGTGAATCATTTAATATGAAAAAAGCTTTTGATGAAGGTGTGGCTCAAGGCATGACAGGAAGACAAGCTCAAAAAAATGCTGAACGTCTTGCTAGATTAGCTAAAATAAAAGGCAAAGGCAAAGGTAAGGGTAAGCTATTTACAACACTTGGTGCTGTAGGTTTAGCTGCTTTAATAGAAAAAGGAAATAAATAATGTCAAAAGAATATAAAGATATATTAGAAAAAACATTATGGACATTTGTTGAAGCATTTATATCTGCGTTAACAGTTGCTCCATTAGTTGGTGTAGATGCAGAGGCTTTACAGTTAGCTGCGTTATCAGGTGGTGCAGCAGCGTTAGTAGTTGTTAAAGAGTTTGCTAAAAAACAATTAGTCAAACCTGTTAAGAAAGTGAGTAAATAATGCCTAACGTAAAACGTATTGAAGGTGGTGGAAAAGGTAATATGGAACCTAAACAAGTTTATGAAAAAAACTTAAGTGCAATATCAGGTTATAATGTTATGTCAAGTTTAAACCAAGGTATTGGTTTTAAAGATATGGCAAAATTATTTGTAAGGGTTGCACCTAAGTCTGCTGGATTATATTCAGCTAATCTTAAAACTTGGGATGATAGAAATAAAAAAAATCAAGGTACTAAGTTAAATCCATAATGGCTCAATTTAATCCTAAACCTAAACCTCGTAAAAAAGGACTTGAAAATTCTTTAAAAGATATGAATCTTTATAAGAAAGCATATGCAAAGGCTTACAAGAAATATAAAGTAGGTCAAGGTTATGCTGGATTAGGACCACAAGAACTTAATCGTAGAAAATATCAAGCTAAAATGTTAACTAAAAAAGCTGGTGCTAAAGCTGATAAATTAGATTATCAAGCTAATTATTTAGAATCAACAGGTTATCCTGATATTTTTGGTGATAAGAAATACCTTAGAAAAAAAGCTGAAGGCTTACGTAAAATCGAACAACAGTTCGATAAACAATATAATAAACTAGGTAAATAACAACGTCCAAAGTTTAGATAGTACGTTCTCTTTTTAAAAAACCTTTAAGTAAATCTCTGTAGGCTACACTCTTTCCACTAGATTGCCTACCATCATATATATCATGGTGCCATTTACATAATATTGCTACATTATTAATATCAAACTTACGTGACTTGCTACCACCCATACCAATACCTTGTATATGTGCAAGCTCTAACCATTTGTTATCATTACAATATGCCCATTCACAGCGTCCTCCTGCCCTTTTAAGAGCTTCTTCTCTAAGTGGTGATAAACTTTCCATCATACTTTATACATTGTGTATTTCAATGTAATTTCCTCACCTTTCTTAATTGTTCTTAAAGGAAACAAATGATTGACACCTTGACTAGGTGACTTGTCCATAC
>Ga0255778_10002170_pt1 | contig 17145 bp, 17 predicted proteins | sample 071ome_31_FD_179976 | JGI IMG/M metagenome (GOLD analysis project Ga0255778, IMG submission 179976) | Coastal salt marsh microbial communities from the Groves Creek Marsh, Skidaway Island, Georgia - 071405CT metaG (version 2) | ecosystem: Environmental > Aquatic > Marine > Intertidal zone >...
TGCATCTCCTCGATACCTTTCTGGTCAATGCGCTGTTAACAGACAGCCCTTGGTGCGACGAGGCGGGACAACAGCGCAACAAAGAAAATTTGAAGCGGGTCGTTAATGCCGGTCGCAATCCGGATCTGCTGTTGCAAACTCCTGAGGGCGAGTCCCCAATGCGCTCGGTTGCCGACCGACTTTTGGACAGCATGGCGGAGACCGCGGCGCTCCTCGATCAGGGGACCAACGATAGCAACCACTGCCGCGTCATCGACACCGCCAGAGAAAAGTTAAGCAACCCCGATTTAACGCCCTCAGGCCGCATTGTCAGGGAAATGAAAGAACAGGATACGCCCTTTTGGAGACTGGCTCTCAACTACTCGCAGCAGTGGCAGGCTGATTTTTTGGCCCGACCTCTCAGCGACATCGCCCGGGCAGAACTCGAGACGGCCGCCAGCGTTTCACGCCATCAGCAACTGGAACTTGAAGCCAAATCACAGCCGGCATTTGCCGATTATTTGGAGCGCTTCTACCGCCAATACAACGATCTGGCATAAAAAACCCCGGCAGCGCCGGGGTTCGTGCTCGCCACCGCAACGCGTTTACTCGGCGGCCTGAGCCTCAACTACCGCAATCAGCTCAACCTCAAAGATAAGAGTTGAGTTGGGGCCAATAACCTGTCCAGCACCGCCCGCGCCGTAGGCGAGTTCACTGGGAATGTATAAGTTGTACTTGGCGCCCTCTTTCATGAGCTGCAAAGCTTCGGTCCAACCGGGAATAACTTGGGTCACACCAAAGGTCACCGTTTGACCGCGATCGTACGAACTGTCGAACACTGTCCCGTCGATTAATGTGCCTCGGTAGTGCACTTCAACCTGATCTTCCGGGCTGGGAGACCGGCCCTCACCCGCCGTGACGACTTCGTATTGCAAGCCAGATTCCGTCACAACCACTCCTTCGCGCTGTGCGTTTTCGGCGAGAAATGCCGCGCCGGCCTCGGCATTACCATCGGCGACAACGGCCTGCTCAGCTTCACGCTCGGCTTCCAGCTTCTCCTGAAACGCCACCATTTCAGCGTTGATTTCCTCATCGGTGAGTCGCGCTTCAACTCCCTCGAATGCGTCGCGCATACCCAAGGCGTAAGCGTCGACATCCATTACCATGCCATCAGCGACCATGCGCTCGCTCATCCGCAGAGCAATGCCATAGCTCAGCCTTTTTTCAGGGGTATCGAGGGTCACGGGCGCGGGCTCCTTGGCCTGCTCTTGGCAAGCGATTAACGCACTGGCAAACACCGGCGCAATGAGAAGGGTCGAAAACCGACGTGAAGTTACTTTGAACATGCTACTTACCTACGTTGAGTGAAAAAATTGGCCGCTAAGGGCGTCTGGCCGCGCCCATGGTACGCACAGTGCGCTCGCAGTGCCAGCGTGATACTCGGTCATTTATGAGCTTCTCGATCAAAAGTGGGGGCGGTGGATGCTACAAAAAGCAGACGGCGCGCCGGTAACCGCTTGATCCAACACAACACTCCTAGACCGCTAGATGGTTTTCAAGTCGCGCTAGCACAGCGTCAGAGTCGGCCAAACCGACCGCGCCAAGCGCTTGGACAAGGTTGTGCCTCAAGGTCTTGGCCGGAGCCCCTGAACAGTGCCCCGCCGCAAGATCTACGAGGTCATCGAATACCTCCATGTACATACCGGCAAGGGCTCGCTCAGCCTCCAATTCAAGGCCTTGCAGCCGCTGTCGGAGTGAGGCCTCCCGACCGCTCGTTTTCCATGCCCGGCGGACGGCACGGAGCGGAACGATCACCTCGTCAATCCATGCCTGCGTCCGGTCACGCAGTAAGGCGATGCCCGCGGGACTCACCATAATTTGCCGTTGACCCAGCCATGCTACAAACATGATCTCCAGAATAACGACGCCATGAGCATCCTGAAGCTCGAGCAGCTCAGTGGCGGCAACCCCCTGCCACCGAGCAAGTGTCCAGGACCAAAAATCTGGCGTTTCAGCTGTCATGTTCGAGTTCACTTCCGGATTTGATCAACGTCCATTTATCCGCGCGCGAGAGCTTTTTAACTCGCGCTTCCAACTGTTGTGCCAGGGCTCTATCGGTCGCCGGTTGCGTCCAGACCAGCGACACCGGCTGACGCGCTCGCGTGTAGCGCGCACCGCCGCACAACTCGCCGTTGTGCTGCCTTAAACGACGCACCATATCGGTCGTAACGCCGGCATACAGACTGCCGTCAGCACAAAGCAGTAAATATACCAGCCATATCCCGGGGGGGTGTGTGTCTGCTTGGACTCTGGTGCTATAGTTGACCATTAATCAGCGGTACCACACATGTATTAGGGAGCCCCTATGAGCGAAAGTATTGTCCACGTTACCGAAGCCACCTTTGATTCGGAAGTCCTGTCTGCGGAAGTTCCCGTACTGGTAGACTTTTGGGCTGAGTGGTGTGGCCCCTGCAAAATGATTGCCCCCATTCTCGATGAAATCGCGACCGACTACGCGGGCCGGCTCAAAGTCTGTAAAGTCGATGTCGATAGCAACGCGGGCATCCCTGAAAAATTTGCCATTCGTGGCATCCCAACGCTTATTGTGTTCAAAGATGGCAACGCGGTGGAGACCAAGGTCGGCGCACTATCAAAGACTCAACTGGCTGAATTCGTCGACGGTTGCCTCTAAATTAGGCGAAAAACAGCCAAAAATAACCGCGATAAAAAGTCTGGACGCACCTCGCATCCAGTGCTACGTTAGAAAGGTCAGGGGGCATGTACCTCCGCCCGCCTGGCCAATTCCCCCTCAAAATTCCATTGCTGGCCCACCATAGCGTGTGCGTCCGGTAACACTGGGGGTGTTGGCACCGGTCCTACCGACCAACAACGGCTTCCCAGTCCGGGCAAGCCCCTTTTCCCATTACTTCGGAATGAATCTGTGGACGACAACAACAGCTCAGAGAGCAAAGACATCGAAGTTCAGCTAACAAACGAGGAAACGGGTGGTGACGAAGGCGCCACAGACACCGGCAGAACCTTGAAGCTGAATAAAAGCAACGACAGTGAAGCCGTCGCCGAAACCGCCGAAGAGGGCGATGACGGCTCGGAGGACTCGGAATCAGCGGAGGGCAACGGCGGACCTTCAGGGCGTCGCGGCCGCAATCGTCGTCAAAAACGACGGGAGCCCAGTACCCCCAGTGCCAATCCCCTCAGCCTCACTGAACTCAAGAACAAATCCACCCAAGAACTCATCGACATGGCGCGCGAAATGGGTCTTGAGAATATGGCGCGTTCGCGCAAGCAGGACATCATTTTTGCGCTTCTGAAAAGACACGCCAAAAGCGGTGAGGATATTTGGGGCGACGGCGTCCTCGAAATACTGCAGGACGGCTTTGGCTTCTTGCGTTCCGCGGACTCCTCTTATCTCGCCGGGCCCGACGATATTTACGTGAGCCCGAGCCAAATCCGCCGCTTTAATCTTCGCACCGGTGACACGATCACGGGCATGATCCGGCCGCCAAAGGATTCCGAGCGCTACTTTGCACTGTTAAAGGTCAAAGACGTCAACTTCGAGTCCCCCGAGAGTGCCAAAAGCAAAATTCTCTTTGAAAACTTGACGCCTCTGTTCCCTAACGAGCGACTTACGCTGGAAAAGGGTAACGGTTCAACCGAAGACCTTACAGGGCGAATCATCGACCTTTGTGCGCCCATTGGTAAAGGTCAGCGAGGGTTGCTCGTCGCCCCGCCAAAGGCGGGCAAGACCATCATGATGCAAAATATGGCGCAAGCAATCATCACTAATAATCCTGAATGTTATGTGATCGTGCTGCTAATCGACGAACGCCCCGAAGAAGTTACAGAAATGCAGCGATCTGTGGGTGCTCGGGGTGCCGAGGTAGTCGCATCTACCTTTGACGAACCTCCCTCCCGCCACGTGCAAGTCGCCGATATGGTCATTGAGAAAGCCAAGCGGCTGGTAGAGCACAAAAGGGACGTGGTGATTCTCCTCGACTCCATCACTCGACTCGCCCGAGCCTACAACACGGTGGTACCGAGCTCGGGTAAGGTCTTGACGGGTGGTGTCGATGCCCATGCGTTGGAGCGCCCAAAGCGCTTCTTTGGCGCCGCACGAAACATTGAGGAAGGCGGCAGTCTGTCCATTATCGCCACCGCCTTGATTGATACCGGATCGAAGATGGATGAAGTGATCTACGAGGAATTTAAGGGCACCGGCAATATGGAGCTGCACCTCGATCGCAAGATCGCCGAGAAGCGCGTCTACCCGGCCATCAATATCCGACGCTCGGGCACCCGACGGGAAGAACTGCTTACTGGCGACGAAGAACTGCAGCGCATGTGGATCCTGCGCAAGCTGTTGCATGGCATGGAAGACTTGCCCGCCATTGAGTTTCTTCTCGACAAATTGAAGGACACCAAGTCTAACGACGAGTTCTTCAAGTCCATGAAGAGGAAGTAAGTCGCAACCGCGGTATGAGCATCCATTTTACCGACCTCAGAGACTTCATCGATGAGCTCGAGAAGCGCGGTTTACTGGTGCGCATCAAGGAGCCGGTTGATCCCAACCTCGAGATGACCGAGATCGCGGACCGCACCCTCAGGGGAGGCGGACCCGCACTGCTATTTGAAAACCCTGTTGGCTTTGACATGCCGGTGCTGGCGAATCTGTTCGGCACCGAAGAGCGCGTTGCTTTGGGGATGGGGGCAGAATCTCTGGGGGCGCTACGAGAAATCGGGGAGCTCCTCGCCTACCTTCGACAGCCCGATCCACCGAAGGGGATGAGAGACCTCATCGATAAGGCGCCACTGCTAAAGCAAGTTCTCAACATGGGACCCAAGGTTATAAAGCGCCCGCCCTGCCAGGAAGTCATCCTGACGGGCAGCGACGTTGATTTGACCCGACTCCCAGTACAAACCTGCTGGCCCGGCGATGTTGGCCCGCTGGTGACCTGGCCACTCGTCATTACGCGGGGACCGGAAAAGCCGAGAATGAATCTGGGTATCTATCGCATGCAGCGAATCGGGCCCAACAAGCTGATCATGCGATGGCTTTCACACCGCGGGGGCGCGCTCGATTTTCGCGACTGGACCCTAAAACACCCGGGTGAGCCCTACCCCGTTGCCATCGCCCTCGGCGCCGATCCCGCCACCACCCTCGGTGCGGTCACCCCGGTTCCAGATGCCCTGTCTGAATACGCTTTTGCCGGGCTGCTTCGTGGCGGTAAAACCGAGGTGGCCGAGTGCGTCACGGATCGTTGCAAGAATAATGATCTGCGCGTACCTGCCCATGCAGAAATAATTCTCGAGGGCTATATTCAGCCCGGTGAGGAGGCTGACGAAGGGCCGTTCGGTGACCACACGGGATACTACAATGAAGTGGAACGCTTCCCCGTTTTCACCGTCGAGGCGATGACCACGCGGAAGAACCCGATCTACCACAGCACCTACACGGGACGACCACCCGATGAGCCTGCCATCCTGGGCGTGGCGCTAAACGAAGTGGTTGTTCCGCTATTACAAAAGCAATTTCCCGAAATCGTCGATTTTTATTTACCCCCCGAAGGCTGTTCCTATCGCCTCGCCGTCGTAACGATCCGAAAAGAATACCCTGGGCATGCCAAGCGCATCATGATGGGTGTTTGGTCTTTCCTGCGGCAATTTATGTACACCAAATTCATCATCGTCACCGATGACGACGTTGATGCTCGCCGCTGGGAAGATGTTATCTGGGCGATGACCACCCGCATGGACCCCCGACGAGACTGCGTCTTTATCGACAACACGCCGATTGACTACCTTGATTTCGCCTCCCCCGTAGCCGGCCTCGGCTCAAAAGTCGGTATGGACGCAACGCATAAATGGGAGGGAGAGAGTGAGCGCGAGTGGGGCACCGCTATCGCCATGAGCCCCGAAGTAAAAACCCGCGTCGATGCCATGTGGGATTCTTTGGGCATCGACTTGCCGGGCAGAAAAAATTAACCACCGATCAATCATCGCCGCTGCGACCTGGCAGCGGCAAGTCAACCTCTCCTAAAAAAACAGCGCTCATTTTTTCAAGCAGCTGTGACGCCTCTTGCTCGCGTCCCGTGGCCAGATACAGCCGCCACAGCAGTCCGCGAGCCTCTGTCGCTTCCTCCTGCTCACTGACTTCGAGCAGGCAGGCCTCCGCCAAATCCCAGTCATGCGCATGCAGGGCGGCGTAGGCAGTGGTGAGAACCAGGCGCGGCTCACGGCCCTGCTGGGTAAGCCATCGGTCCATTTTTTTGATCAACTTCTGGGGATGCTTCGGCGGAAAAAGGCGAAAGAAATTTACCAACTCTGAATCCCATTGCTTATCAAGGAAATCGACCAGGTAGCGCTCCAACGTCTCGTTTTCCCCGAGCTCGGATAAATGCTTGATGAACCGTCGACGATAATCGTTCTGCTGTTTAAGGTCTGAGGGTATCGCCCGCCACGCCGCTTCCAGCGCTCCCTGCGAATCGGGAGCGCAAACCGCCGCCGACATCAGGCCCAGCCAAGTTGCCCGCTCGATTATTAATAGCTGACTTGAGGAACCAAGGTCATGCTTTTTCAGGTCCGGTAGCAGCTGCTGTAATGCCTCCCAATCCTGAAGCTGGAAATGGGCGCGCGCCAGTAACTCAAGCACATAGGGATGCTTGCTGGCATTAGCCCTTGCCCGGACCAGGGTTGCCAAGGCCTGCTCATATTGCCCCGCGGTCAGCTGAAGTTCAGCCTGCGTTAATTCGACGGCAATGCCGGCATCAACATCAATCGCTTCGGCGAGGCCCAACTGATGGCGCGCTTCATCGACATCACCCAGGCGAAAACTGGCGCGAGCCGCAATCAAGTGATTGAGTAATGGCGCCTCGCTGTATCTTGCGGCTCGCAGCAGCTGTTTGCGGGACTGCTCCCAATTGCCCTCTACGAAGTTAATCAAGCCGCGATTGCTGAGCGCCGTCGCATTGCGGCTTTTTCGATTCCCTAGCCAGTCCATAAAGCGCAGTCGACTGCGCAATACATTGCCCACAAACCTGAGTAATACGGCTAGGACTAGCCATAGCAAGAGTGCCAGTAACAGTCCGAACCACAAACTTGTCTCTATGGTGGTGTCACGCCAGCTGACAAAGATATAACCCGGGTCCTGTTCTATCAGCGCCACAAGCCCGGCGCCTAATAGCAACCCCACAACGGCATAGAGAAATAGGCGCCGCACTTACTGGTCCTTCCCGTCCAACTCTGCCTGGTCCGCTTGACCAATGGTACTTTCCAATGTCTGCAGGGCGTCCGCCAAGGCCGCACTCGACGCAACAAGGTCCGGAAGGCCGGGAGACACATTGATCGCGGAGAGCGACGCTAATTCGGCGAGCATGGGCGTCGCTCGATCGGGATCCTGGGCTTCAACCGAACGCAAGGCATCGGTAGCACGCACCAGGGTTTTATCAAACAGCAGTTGATTATTTGACAGTGCGGCAATTTGTGCCTGCTCGAGCAAGAGGCGAATCAGTTGCCGGGTAAGCTCCTCTTCGGTTGGGGTATTTAGCGCGGAAGCCTCGCGGTCCCGGGTTTTAATCACGAGGTAACCACTGAGTTTCGCCAGCGCCGCCTCCCAGCCCCACCGGGCTCGGGCGAGCCAACCGTCTCCCGGCGCAGGCAAATCATCCACCTGCTCCGACGTTCGTTGCCGACCTATGCTAAGCGCCTCGGCTTGGGTCACCAGAGCACTGAAACGCGCATAAATGCCCACCGTATCGACTCGGGGTGCAGCCATCAGTTGCGCGCGATCGGCGGCGATCGCCATTCGCGCACGATCGAGCCGAGAGTCATCGACTTCCGCCAACAAGCGATCCGCATTACTTAGAAGTGCAAGGGCCGCACTGACATCTCGGGCTGAAGACAGCCGCTGTGCCGCCAGACGCACAGTGAAAGCGGCTTCCTGGGCCAGCCACTCGCGGCGATCGGTAGCAGTAAGTCGAGCGAGCCTGATTTCAAGCCTGTCGAGACGCGCCAGCAGTGCCGCCTGCTCAGCTGCTGCTTGAGACTGTTGCTCCACTCGCCCCGCACTCGTTGCCGCAATCGCGCTTGAAAGGCGGGCCTGAAGTTGGTCTATTTCTCGGCTGACGGCGGCATCCAACTGCGTCTGGGTCACCGACTCCGTGGCCTCCAGCGTCTGAAGTCTCGCGTCTACCTGCGTATCTTGACCGATCAATCGCAGCCAGTCTGGCCAAATGTAACGCCAAGCGCCATAGGCTGTTGCACCGATGGCCGCCAACATAAGGAGCAGCAAAAACCGTGCAAACCAGTCCGCTCGCCCGGGTGATTTTGCCGACGACTTATCTGTATCTTTTGTCACCCTTGGCTCCGTCTTGTGCTGGGATAAGCTCGTGCCATCGGAGACCGCTGCGTCACTTGCGCCCTCCGTCTTCCCGGCAGGGGATGACGCCTGGGCAGCGAATTTTTTTTTTGCCGGTGAGTCCGTAGCGCTCTCCAAGCCAGGATGCTCCTCCGCGCCTGGCTGTGACGGCAGCTTAGGTGGCTGTATCGACAATTTAGATAGCGCCGCGAGAAAACCGCGATCACTCGCATTCTCCGCATCAATCACCCGAGTCCAACCGGCATCAGTGGCCATGCTCGCCACTCTAGCCGAGGGCACGATAAGAGGGCTGTCCAGCAAATTAGGCTGGCCCCCGGCACCCAATATCTCGGTCAGTCGCTCAACGGTCTCGCCACTGCTCCCCTGAAATACGACCTCATCAAGATCGCACAGTTGCCAACAAAATTCAGCCGCATTAACCGGCGCCTCAAGCCGCCGGTAACAGATAAATTCGGAGACAATCGCACCCCGTTCCTTGAGACTCTCGGCTAACAGCGCTCTCCCCCCCTCGCCCTTAACTATTAGCACCGGTCGCTCCCGACAGCTCTCGAGTTCGGTCAGCGCCAAAAGCCCCTCGGAGTCGGGTGTTGCGGGCAGCAGCGCGGTGATGTCCTCGAGTGCCAGTGCAGCGGCGGTTGCTTCCCCCACGGCAATGACGGTTGGCGCGTTTTCTTTCAATTGGCGTGCAAGATGGGGTATGCCCGCGCGAACCGCATTCGCGCTGATAAAAATAACCACCGATCCGGCGTCTATTGTTGGCGTTGTTGCCGGTTCGGTAATAGGTTCAATCACCAGCATAGGTTGGTACACGACGTGCCAACCGAGTGCCTCAAGCGACCCTCCAAGGGAATTCGCCGTACCTTCCGGTCGGGTTAAGACCGCCGTTGGTTTCACCCCCGAACTGCCCTCAAGATGTCTTCGGCACCCGCCGTCAGTAACTGTTCAGCCACAAGTTCACCCAAGTCTTCCGGATCAGCGCCGGTCGCTTCGGCGAGCAGTAGCGAACTGCCGTCGGTTGCGCCGACGCGTGCACGTAGCCACAAACCACAGTCTTTCTCCACAGCAAAACTCGCGATCGGCACATCGCAACCACCATCCAGTCGTCTCACCACCGCGCGTTCAGCGATCACGCATCGCGCCGTGGACTCATGATTTAAGGGCGCCAGCAATTCGGCTGTTCTCGCATCGTCACTGCGATATTCGATGCCAACCGCGCCCTGACCACCCGCGGGCAATGAGATCTCAGGATCAATGCTGGCGCCGATCCGATCTGAAAAACCCAGGCGCAGTAGTCCCGCTGTTGCGAGGACGATGGCATCAAACTCCCCCGCGTCGAGTTTGGCGAGGCGGGTATTCACGTTGCCCCGCAAGAACCCGATGTCTAAATCCGGGCGGACCCGCCGAATTTGACAGGATCTTCGCAGACTCGAGGTACCCAGCCGGGCGCCCTCTGCGAGCTCATTTAAATCGCGAATCCCGACTAGCGCATCCCGCGGATCCTCGCGCTCGCAGATCACCCCCAACCGAAGCCCATCCGGTAAAGCCATTGGGACATCCTTCATCGAATGAACCGCTATATCAGCTCGCTCATCCAACAAGGCGGTCTCAAGCTCCTTGACAAAAAGCCCCTTGCCCCCAACTTTGTAGAGTGGTCGATCCAAGAGCTGGTCTCCACGAGACGTCATACCCAGAAGCTCGACGGTGAGCTCAGGGTGAAGTACTCGCAGCCGATCGGCTACATGATTTGCCTGCCACAAGGCCAGCGGGCTCTCGCGGGTCGCGATAACTAATTTTGACACTATTAGACTCCTGAGGCTCTGCCCACAGCTTACCACGGGTCTGCAAGAACGGAGCCCCCACGGTGTTATACTCAGCCTTTCGGTGCCGCGTGAATTCGGTCTTGGCACCCGCCACTTTTATGGCGATAAACCCATAGGCGCAACAGGATCATCATGAGCACTCCAAACGACAAACAACATACCAGCTCGCTTTGGGGCGGCCGTTTTACCGAAGCGACTGATGATTTTGTACAGCGGTTCACCGCCTCAGAAAGCTTTGATCGTCAGCTGGCGGCTCAAGATATCGAGGGGTCTTTGGCTCACGCGGCCATGCTGCACGCCGTTGGCGTGCTGACTGATGATGAAGCTGTCGCCATTCAAGAGGGCCTGAAAAACGTTCGCGATGAGATTGCAGCCGGCACCTTTGACTGGCGGATCGATCGAGAAGATGTTCATATGAATATCGAAGCCCGACTGACCGAGCTGATTGGAGAGGCTGGAAAGAAGCTACATACCGGGCGCTCGCGAAACGATCAGGTGGCGACCGACATCCGGCTTTGGCTAAGACGCGCCATTGAAGCTATTTCTGGGGAGCTGACCCGGCTGCAGCGAGGCATCGTCGCGCTGGCGCAGGCTCATGCGACAACCATCATGCCCGGATTTACCCATTTACAAGTGGCTCAGCCGATCACCTTTGGGCATCACTTGTTGGCCTGGAATGAAATGCTCGAGCGTGACTGGAGCCGACTTCAAGACTGTCGCGACCGGTTAAACCAATGCCCTCTGGGTGCCGCCGCATTGGCAGGCACAACGTTTCCTATTGATCGTGAGATGACCGCCGGGATGCTGGGATTTTCACACCCCACTCGAAATTCCTTGGATTCAGTCTCCGACCGGGACTTTGCCATCGAATTCTGTGCGGCCGCGGCCATTGTCACCACCCATCTTTCGCGCATGTCAGAGGAGTTGGTGCTGTGGACGTCAGCGCAATTTGGCTTCATTGATATTCCCGATCGTTTTTGCACCGGCTCCTCGATCATGCCGCAAAAGAAAAACCCCGATGTTCCCGAGCTGGTACGCGGCAAGAGTGGCCGGATGAATGGCCATTTGATGGCGTTGCTGACCCTGATGAAAAGCCAACCCCTCGCTTACAACAAAGACAACCAGGAAGATAAAGAGCCGCTGTTCGACGCGGTGAAAACCCTCTTTGATTGCCTGCGCGCCTTTGCCGATATGGTGCCCGCCTTGCAGCCTAATACCGACAACATGCGCAGCGCGGCGCTACAGGGCTTTTCCACCGCCACTGATCTGGCCGACTACCTGGTGAGAAAGGGATTGCCATTTCGCGATGCGCATGAAGTGGTGGGGAAAACCGTGGCGCACTGCGTCGACCAGGGCATCCATCTAGAAGAGATGTCGCTCGCTGACTTACAAGGCTTCAACCAAGCCATTGAGGAAGACGTCTTCAGCGTGTTGAGCCTCGAAGGGTCGGTGGCCGCGCGTAACCACGTCGGTGGCACCGCGCCCAATCGGGTAGCAGCCGCAGCTCAATCCGCTATGGCGCTACTGGACCAGCGTTAGTCCTGCCACGAAAATTCAACACCCGCGTGAAGCGCTAGCTCCGACACCAGTACATTTCGAAAAGATTCCTGGGTTTTAGTGTCGAGCCAATCCCGCGCCTGATCATCCCACTGATAGTGAAAACCGCCTCCCGGTGTCGCCAGCCATAACTGCTCGGTAGGGGGCTGCCGGCTAAACACAAAAACAACGCCGTTGCTGAACTTCACGTTGATCACGCCCTCGGCCACGCTGATATCAGGGTCATCCTCCAGCGCTTCGAGAAGTGATTCGACCCGGTCAAAGGTATCTTCAATGAGATCGTAATACGCTGCTGCGGTCACTTCGGGCTCTCCAAATAGCGGCGGGTAAAGTGGTGTCTTTACTCGGTGGCAACACTAACACAGGGTGAAGCAAGACGGGTGCCAGCGCCGCCCCAGTGGGCATCGACACTGATATACTATGCGGTTTTAAGAGGCACCCCCATGCGATATGTCGCGGCCCTGTTAGTACTCGCGTTCCTGGTCGCTTGCGGCCAGTCGGGACCGTTGCGACCTGCTGACCCGACCCAAGACCAATTGATCGCGGCGAACCCAACGACACCATGAGCTTTCTCTACGATCAGGACCATTTGCACTGCGAATCAGTGCCTTTGAATGAGCTGGCGAGCCGCTACGGAACGCCGCTCTATGTCTATTCCCGAGCGGCAATCGAGGCGGCCTATCGGCGCTACACCAGCGCACTTAGCGAGCATGACCATTTGGTCTGTTATGCAGTCAAGGCTAACTCAAACCTCGCGGTTCTGCAGGTGCTGGCCGAGCTGGGTGCAGGCTTTGATATTGTGTCATTGGGTGAGCTCGAGAGAGTCCTTGAAGCCGGTGGCGATCCGCAGCGCATTGTATTTTCGGGGGTTTGTAAATCACCCGCCGAGCTGGAACGCGCGCTCTCGGTAGGAATCAAATGCTTCAACGTCGAATCCGCGGCGGAATTGACCGCGCTGAGTGATATCGCTACTCAGCTCAATCGAACCGCTCCCGTATCCCTGCGAGTTAACCCCGATGTCGATGCCAACACACACCCCTATATTTCCACAGGGCTGAAAGAAAATAAGTTTGGTATCGACATGGGCGATGCTGTCGAGCTGTATCAGCAAGCCGCTTCACTTCCTGGCATCAACCCAGTGGGCATCGACTGCCACATCGGTAGCCAGCTGACCGAGATTGAGCCCTTTTGTGAGGCTCTGGACCGACTGATGGTGCTACTCGAACAGCTGGAGCGCGCGGGCATTACCATCGATCACCTCGATCTGGGTGGCGGACTGGGGGTTCAGTATTACGACGAACAGGTGCCGGCGGTCGACGTGTACATCAAGGCGCTGATCGATCGCTTCGGTGACCGCGCGTTCACCTTGGTATTTGAGCCGGGCCGATCGATCGTTGCCATGGCGGGCGTATTGCTGACCGAGGTTGCCTACCTAAAGCAAACACCCTATCGGAACTTTGCCCTGGTCGATGCCGGCATGAATGATTTGCTAAGGCCCGCGCTGTACAACGCGTGGCAACAGATCATCCCTGTGATCGCACGAGATGGACCGGCTTTGCAATGGGATGTGGTAGGCCCTGTATGTGAAACGGGCGACTTTCTCGGTAAGGATCGATCGCTCAACTTACGGCCTCACGATTTGCTGGCGGTAACGGGTGCCGGGGCATACGGTTTTGTCATGGCCTCAAACTATAATTCACGCCCCAAGCCCGCCGAAGTCATGGTGGCGGGCAACCAAGCCCACCTGATCCGCCAACGGGAAACCGTTAGCGAGCTCTGGGCCTCTGAAATCAAGCTGCCGGCCTCGGATCAATGAAACTGCGTTTTACCAAGATGCACGGCGCGGGCAACGACTTTGTCGTCATCGATCTGATTCGTCAATCAGCCACGCTTTCCGCGAGCCAGATTCGCCGCATAGCCAACCGACAGCGCGGCATTGGCTGCGATCAGGTGCTGCTGGTTGAGGCACCCGACCATCCTGACGCTGACTTCCGCTACCGTATCTTCAACGCCGATGGCTCTGAGGCAGGGCAATGCGGTAACGGCGCTCGGTGCTTTGCGCGGTTCGTCACTGATCAGGGGCTGACGTGGAAGAAAGAGCTTCGGGTGCTGGCCCCGGGCGGCCCCATGACCCTACGAATCGGCGACGACGGACTCATCACGGCAGATCTCGGCGCACCCCGATTCAGCCCTGCCCAGATTCCCCTACTCGCCGACAACGAGCAGCTCGAGTATCAACTAGCGGTAAATGGCTGCGATATGACTTTTGGCGCCTTATCCATGGGCAACCCGCACGCTATTACCCTGGTCGACGACGTCAGGAGCGCCCCGGTGGCCGAGCTGGGCGCTGCCCTTGAGACCAATCCCGCCTTTCCCGATCGGGTTAACGTCGGCTTTATGCAACTGCTGGATCGGCAAGAAATTCGACTGCGCGTATTTGAACGCGGCGCTGGTGAAACACAGGCCTGTGGCACTGGCGCCTGTGCGGCTGTTGTTCATGGCATCCGGCTCGGTCATCTCGATAACGAGGTGACAGTCCACCTGCCCGGAGGTAAGCTGAAAGTCTCTTGGTTGGGGGGCGAGTCCCCTGTATGGCTGGGTGGGCCGACCGCGACAATTTTTGATGGGACCATCCGACTCCGCCACCGATGAATGACGGACACGGGAAGCAGGCGAAAAGACAATGACAGCAGAGAACGCCTCCGCAGAATCGGACGAAACGCCGAAAACCCTCATCGAGGGCGATCAGGTGGAACGTTATCTGCGCGATCACCCCAATTTCTTCAAGCATCGATCTGATTTGCTGATGGCCATGGAGCTTCCCCACGGTGGGGCCGGTGCTGTCTCCCTGGTCGAACGTCAAGTTACCTTGCTGCGCGAACGCAACATCGAGATGCGTAATCGCCTTGCCAGCATCAACCAAACCGCAGAGGCCAACAATACGTTATTCAGCGCCTCCCGAGACATGGTGCTTGATTTGGTCAATGCCCGGGAAGTCGTTGATCTGAGCGATATAGTCCGCGCCGGCTTGAAAAACCACTTTGCTATTGAGTTCGGCGAGCTGCTCTGGCTCGAAGAGTCCTTGTCGGTGGATCCTATCGACGGCGAACGCGCCGCTGTTGTCAGTGGATTACTGCGCCAATCTCAAGCCTACTGCGGGGTATTTCGATCTGAGGAAATGACCGCCTTGTTCCCGGATTGTCTGACAGAGGGCTCGGCGGCCTTGGCGCCGCTTATGCGCAATGACACTCTGATTGGCTGCCTTGCCGTTGGCTCGAGTGACGTGAGACGTTATGACGGTGACGTGGGGACCTTGTTTTTGGAATACCTCGCCGATGTGGTGATGCGCCTGCCTTGTCTGGATACGAAAGACGCCACGTGACCGACTCGCTCCGCGACGCCTGCTCCGACTATCTCTGTTATCAGCGCGATGTGCGCCAGGTTTCACCCCACACCCTCTCAGGGTACTCGCGGGATCTTTTAAATTTTGTGGATTTCTGTGGCGGACGAGACAAGCACCAGATTGCCGCTATCGCTGAAGTGGATGTCAGGCATTGGATTGCCAGTGAGCACCGGCGCGGCCTCTCGAGTGCCAGTATTCAACGGCAGCTCTCGGCCGTGCGCGCCCTCTTTCGCTACCTCGGCGAAAGAGATCCCAGCGTGGGCAATCCAGCTCTTGGCGTAAAAGCCCCCAAGTCAGGTCGGACTCTTCCAAAAAGCATGGATGCCGACAGCGTTGGCGCGTTGTTTCAGCTCAAGCCCGAGACACCACTGGATTATCGTGACCTGGCCATTGCAGAGCTGTTGTACTCCTCGGGCCTTCGACTCGCCGAATTGGTATCGGCCAACATTGGAGACATCGACTCGAGTGAGCGGGTGATCACCGTAACCGGCAAGGGGCGGAAGACCCGCACCGTTCCCGTGGGAGGACCGGCGCTGGAGGCTATTGCGCAGTGGCTGCGGCAGCGTCCTCTCGGCAAGGAGACGGTCAGTGCTGATGCTCCGCTGTTCGTATCCTCCCGCGGTACCCGCATCAGTCCTCGCTCGGTGCAAGAGCGCCTGAAACGACTGGGCGCCACCACGCAGATCCCAGGAAAACTGCATCCCCACATGTTACGCCACTCCTTCGCGAGTCATCTTCTCGAATCGAGCGGCGACCTGCGAGCGGTACAAGAACTTCTTGGGCATGCGGATATCAGTACGACGCAAATTTATACCCATCTAGACTTCCAGCATTTGGCAAAAACCTACGATGCCGCCCATCCTCGGGCTCGTCGCAAAAGCAAACCATGATCCAGTGCATTACCTTCGACTTGGATGACACCCTCTGGGATGTCAGGCCCGCACTCCAAAAGGCAGAACACGCCCAGAACGCCTGGCTCGATGAGCATTACCCCACAGCACGGGCTGGCTTGTCAGATGAGGCGATACTCGCTCTGAAAAAAGCGGTTTTGGCCGAGCAACCAGCGTTACGCCATCACATCAGTTTGTTTAGAAAACGCTTTCTCGCCCGCCTGTTGATCGATTCCGGCATCCCTGAGGCTGAAGCATCGGGTGCGGCGGAAGCCGCTTTTAGCGCGTTTATTGCCCGACGTAACGAGGTTGAGGTCTTTCCCCATAGTGATGCTGTCCTCGACACGCTGGGACAACGCTATATCCTTGGGGCGCTTACCAACGGCAATGCGGACGTGTTCAAAACGCCTCTGGCTCGGCACTTTCGCTTTGCGTTGCAGGCAGAGGAAGTTGGCGCCGCCAAACCGGAGACTGCCTTATTCAACCGAGCACGGGAATTGACAAGTCTAGCCCCCCATCAGGTGCTGCACGTGGGCGATAGTCATGACCACGATGTGCTTGGCGCATACCGAGCCGGTATCAGCTGCATCTGGCTATCGACAGAGAGGAAGGAAAGCGACTTTGCGGCGGCAGTGATTGGCTGCCTGAGCGAGCTGCCCGATACCGTGCTGGCGCTTCAAGCTAAACGCAATGGGGTACCCTGAGGTGCTTTAAATAGCGTCTTCGCCGGTTTCGCCGGTTCTGATCCGCACCACCTGTTCAAGATCGGACACAAATATCTTGCCATCGCCAATCTTGCCTGTGCCCGCGGCGTTAATGATGGCCTCTACGATGGCATCGGTCTGATCAGCCGCACAGGCGACTTCAAGCTTGAGCTTTGGCAGAAAGTCGACCACGTATTCAGCGCCACGATACAGTTCAGTATGACCCCGCTGGCGTCCAAAACCTTTGACCTCGGTTACCGTAACACCCTGAACCCCGATATCAGACAGGGCAGAGCGGACGTCGTCCATTTTGAATGGTTTAATGATGGCGGTCACAAGCTTCATGGGACTCAGTTACCTTTTTTGTTGCCGGTTTTATTGCCGGTTTTGTTGCCGGGAG
>Ga0255778_10002180_pt1 | contig 17095 bp, 10 predicted proteins | sample 071ome_31_FD_179976 | JGI IMG/M metagenome (GOLD analysis project Ga0255778, IMG submission 179976) | Coastal salt marsh microbial communities from the Groves Creek Marsh, Skidaway Island, Georgia - 071405CT metaG (version 2) | ecosystem: Environmental > Aquatic > Marine > Intertidal zone >...
CCGTCACGCGCGTCGCCGCCGCACACCGCGGCGCGTCGCGTCAACCATCCATCATGGCCACCCGCGTCGGTCTCCTCGATTCCGACAGCGACGACACCGACGTCGACGACGACACGCCGCTCGGCGTCGGCGTCGCGCGTCGGCGCGTCAAGTCGTCCCTCGTCGACGGCGACGACACCGCCGAGGACATGCTCGAGGACACCGAGCGCGCGTCCGATGACGACGACGACGGGGACGACGACGGGCTCACCGCCGCCGCCGCGGACGCCCTTCGCGCGCACGAAGACACCCTTCGCGCGATGCGCCGCGACCGCGCCGACGCGTTCGGCGCCTTCTTATCCGTCGACGGCGACACGACCGCCGACGCGCGGATGGATTCAAACGAAGAGGATGCCGAAATCGTCCCGCCTCGACCGCGCGCGCCGCCGTATCGCGCCGCGGTCGAGGTGGCGATGCGCGCGAGAGTGTCTTCGAGCACGTTGACGCGCGCGAACGCGCCGGTGACGCTGGAGACGACGTCGGGGGCGGTGGATGCGTACGCGGCGTCGGCGGGGACGCGAGGCGCGAGTTTCGCGCCGGCGGGGACGTTCGCGGTGCCGGCGGGGGAAGGTGGACGCGTGGTCACGGGATGCGTGCGGTCCAAGGCGAGTCTGGATGTACTGCTCGGGGCGCTGCGGGTGTCGTTGGAGCAGGCGGTGGTGCGAGCGGAGGGTGGACTTCGTCAGACGTGTTCGCGAGAGTCGACGGCGGGGAAACCGCACGGCGTCGCGGCGGCGTGTTTGCGACACTTGGAGGCGGTCGTGGAGACGTTGGCGAACGATGCAGAGGGAGACGGTGATGCAAGAGAGCGCGCGGCGGCGGAGGTGAGCGCGTGGGCGCTCGTGAGCGAGTTGTTCGCGGAGGACAAAGGCGGGGCGGCGCGCGGGACGGCGGCGGAGGTGCATCGTCGTCGCGCGGGCGTGAGCGCGTGGTTGCGCGAACAGGTGGCGCGCGTCGAGCCGAGAGAGGAAGATTTGCGAGGTCGAAACGCTGCGTTGACGCACGTCGCAGGTGGTCGAACTGTGAGCGCGACGCGTGCGGCGGCGGCGCACGGCGATCCTCGTTTGGCGACGTGTCTGGCGCAAATCGGTTCGAGTAAAAATGTCGCCTTTTACGCGAAACAACAGCTCACCCGCTGGCGCACGGGATCGGTGGGCAAGTATATCGACGAACACAGTGAAGCGGCGTTCAAGCTTCTCGCCGGAGAGGTCGAACGCGACGACGACGGCATGGGATGGTATCAGAATTTAGGGTTACACATGTGGCTCGCCGCCGGGCCGACGGCGCCGCTGCGAGACGTGGTGCAACGCTATCTCGACGCCGTCGCGAGACAGCGCGCGGCGAATCCGTCGCCGCCGATCGCGAGTTACGATACGCTCGAAAACAACCAAGCGACGCACCTGCGCGATGTCGCATTTAACATTCTCGCCCTCGCCGCGACGACGGAGGGCGAGGACGCGTCGCCGAGCGTCGAGGAGGCGCGCGTCGCGTTTCATCCGCTCACGTACTCTGACGACGTCTTAAACGCCTCGTTAGCGTGGCACTTATTCACGATGATGAACGCGATCGGTGCCATCGACGGCGACGGCATGGACGCGTTGGCGGATGAGATCACGGTGGCGTTCGCGACGCAGCTCCTGGGCATGCGCGAGCGCGCGTGCTGCGAGTGGGCCGTCTTCGTCTCGCAACACTTGCGCGATTCCGCGCGACGAACGAAGACGACCGGTCACATCTTGCGCGAGCGTTTTAACGATTGGAACGGGGACGACGCGAAGATCGCGTTCATCAAGGATGCGTGCGCGGTGCCGCAAGAGACGTTAGACGAGGCGCGCGCTCTTTGGGACGCATACGCGACGCCGAGGCCGTGACGACGCATTTTAGAAATAACACACCACGAGTACATAGCACGTCGAACGAAAGAACGAAAGAGTGAATGAACGAAATGAATCGCATCGCATTAACAAAGCCTAATTGAAGTCGATCACGGAGACCCTGTTGTTCGAGAAACACGCGGCGACTTTGCTACCGTCCTTGTTCCAGCAAACCTCGAAGATTCCGCCCTCACCCTTGTACGTGCGCATCAAACGTCCATCCATGACGTTCCAAATGTGAAGGTGCTTGTCGAAAGAACCACTGGCGAGGTACTTACCGTCGGGACTAAAAGCGACGGAGTACACCGGATCGGTGTGGCCCTCGAGCGTGTGCAGACACTTGCCGGAATCCACGTCCCACAGCTTGATGGTGGCGTCGTAGGACGCCGTGGCGAGGATGAGCGGAAGGTCGGGATTGTCGGAACCTGGACCGGTCGGACTCCACTTGATGGTGTAAATCTCCTTCTCGTGATCGTTGAAGCTGTGCACGCACGTGTCTTTCTTCAAGTTCCAGACCTTTGCGGTGAAGTCGTCGGAGCACGAGGCGAGGAGGGTTCCGCTCGGATCCCACTTGATGGCGTTGACTTCGTCGGTGTGCCCCTTGAAAGCCTTCACCGGCTTGTCGTCGCCGAGCTTGCACACGTAGATGGAGTGATCCATAGAAGACGTGGCGAAGGAGTCCGCGCTTCTCCAGTCGACGTCGAGCGTCGGCGCGGAGTGGAAGGCGAATTGCTGCTTCATTTTGCCAGTCTTGACGTCCCACACGATGGCCGTCTTGTCCACGGAACCGCTGAGCAAGCTATCACCCGTCTTGTTCCACTTGAGAGAGAAAATCGGGCCCTTGTGTTGCTTCAGCGTCATCACGAGCTTACCGTTCGTATCCCAGATGCGCGCGTGACCGTCGTACGAACCCGTCGCGAGCATCGTACCGTCGGCGTTCCAATCAAGCGTCGTGACGTCCTTCTGTTTACCTCTCGCCGCCACTTCTCCGTTTTTATTCTCTTCACCCGTTTCCATCGCTTCAGCCCCATCGTCGCCCTCACTCTTGTGCTCGAGCACCTTCGGCCTGGCGAGTTTAGCTTGCGCATCGCGTCCAGACGGACCCGCGGGCACGGCCCAGACGCGCGCCGTGCTATCGCCGCTCCCGCTGGCGAGCATCTCCTTCGCCGGGTTCCACGCGCAAATAAAAACTTCGCTCGTGTGTCCATCTAAGTTGGTCACATCCTCAGCATTGATCTCTTTCTCGACATCATTTTCAACCTTGATTCCGTTCGCTTCAGCCTTGGCGCGCATTTCCTTCTCCGTCTCCTCGCGCAGCGCCTTGCGCTCCTCCTCCGTCATGTTTCTCCGCCGCGCCACGAGCTCCTTCAGCTCATCCACGCTTCGCGAGAGCAAATCTCTCGCACTCAACACGCTAAAATCGGCATCCACATCCGTCCCGTCCTACGCGCGCGCGCACACACACCGTCACATTCGTCAGTCTCGCGCGTCCCGCGTCCCGCAATCGCCCCGCCCCGTCCCGCGATCGACGCCTCTCCCGCCCCCCGACCTCGCGCTCGCCGCGCGTCCCTCCCTCGCGCGCCTCCCATCCATCGATCGACGCGCGCACATCGCGCGCACATCGCGCACGCATCGCACCTCGTTCAAATTCGCCTCGAGCTCGCAGTATTGCAACCCCTTTTGCACGAATGAAATCAACGCCCCCGGCGGGATCGTCCCATTCGGCGCGTGTCCACCGTCGACGCGCGATTCGTGTCCGAAGGCGAACGCGCTGTGCGTGAACCCGCTCTCGAGGAGATATCTGTACACGAGATAATTCATCGCATCGCTCGTGAGCGACATGACGTCGAACGCGCGTCGAGCGTCGTCGTCGCGCGCGCGAACGATCGGGTAAATGCGCGAATGCGCGTGCGAATGCGCGGAGGGTTTGGTTTTCTCGCGCGCGTGCGAGATCGAGTCGACGGCGTTCGTTGACGGCGGTGAGGACGACGACGGACCGCGCGATGGGTTCGAGCGTTTTTCGTGTCGTCGATCGCCCCCGCGCGCGACCGTCGCGCGGTGTCGCGTCGACGTCGGCGCGGCGTCGCGCGCGGGCGCGCGCGCTGTGATCACACTGGTGGCGTCGTGTTTCCACGCGACGGGTCAGGACTCGTGGCGTGTCCCTCTCGGACGCCATCGGACGTCGACCGCGGGCGCCGACGACGTCGACGTCGCGCGTGAGTGCGCGCGCGACGTTCGTCGTCGTCGTCGTCGCGCATCGCGCGTTTTTTCTGCGCGTGAGCGACGCGCGCGATGGGTGGACTCGCGCGTCTTCGCGACGAGCGCGGGAACGGCACGGATTTGTGGGTGTCGACCAATCGCGCGGCGGCCTGGACGTCGCGCGCGGAGAGACGCGCGAGACGCGGTGGTGGGACGTCCGTGGACGCGCGTCTCGCGTCGTCGAGCGAGTCGCGCGCGCGCGCGGCGTTCGGAGACGACGGACGCGCGCGAGATGGGTCGACGGTTAACGACCGGACGCACGACGACGAGGACGACGACGACGACGACGTCGAGGAGGAGGCGGCGTTGCAACACGCGCCGACGGTGTTCGTCGGGTACCCGCACGCGTCGCTCTTGTGTCCGCAGTGTCGCGACGTGATGGCGTCGCCCGTGTGCGCGGCGGATGGGACGACGTATTGCGCGCGGTGCGCGCCGCCGCCGCCCGACGACGACGCGTCGTACGAACCGAACGCGGAGATCGAGGACGCGATTCAGTCCCTGCCCGTGCTCTGTCGACGAGGTCTGACGATGCGCACGAGCTCCACGGGGGCCGGGGAGTGGGTGTGGCGCGCGGATGGGTGTCAAGAGAACGGCGTGCGGTTGCGTCTGCGAGACGTGCACGACGCCGAGTGCGTCTTCGCGCCGAGGAGGTGTCATCGTCCGTATGCGAACGCGCGAGAGGTGAAATTGAACGGCGCCAAGGTTGGGAGAGAGTATTGCGGCGCCGTCGTGCGTAAGAACGCGTACGCGACGCACGCGGCGCGGTGTGAATGGCGGACGACGACGTGCGACGTGCCGGGGTGCGGCGCCGTCGTGCCGCTGTGTGCGTTGAAACGACACGCGCTCACGTGTCCAAACGCGCGCGTGACGTGTCCAAACGCGTGCGAGTGGGAAGGTAAACGTATGGAGTTGGACGAACACGCGCGCGAGTGCCCGAGGGAGTACGTCAAGTGTGGGTTTATAGATGTTGAGGATGAAGACGCCGAGGGATGTCTCTACGGGTGCGAACGCGCGCGCGTCGACGAACACAAATCCGAGTGCGATTTCAGACCGTGGACGTGTCCGAACTGCGACAAGGTGGTGAACGCGATGCGCGCGTCGAAACACGCAAGGACGTGCGTCGAGGCGCGTCGCCCGTGTCCGAGATGTCGGGCGCAGGTGCGCGTCGCGGCGTACGACGCGCACCGCGAACACTTTTGCGCGAGCGCTCCTCGCGCGTGCGCGTTCGCGACGTTCGGATGTCTCGAACAAGGGTCGGAGGAGGAATTGCGCGCGCACGAGACGGAGTCCGCGGCGAGACACCTGCGTCTCGTCGTGCGCGCGCTCGACGTCGAGCGTGAAAAAGGTCGGAAGAAGGGCGGGATCATCGATCGCATGGACAAGGCGTTGCGTCGATTCGGCGAAGAGTACGCGCGTCTCGCCGCCGAGGCGACGGAACGCGTGCGTTTCGTGGAGCAAAAAGCGATCGAGGAGGTTGATCGCGTCAAGTCGCGCTTAGAATCGAGCACGATGGCGTACGACGCGCGCGAGACCGCGCTCAGGGAGGAGATTGAAAAGTTGCGAGCGGATCGAGATGCCGCGACGGACGCCGACGCGCACTTGGCCAAACTCGACCGCGCGTTGACGCACGAACAGGCACAGACACTCGTCGACGCCGTGCGCGTCGAGCTTGACGCGTGTAACGCCCAGATGGCGACGTTGAACCTCGCCATCGAGTCTCGAGATCGACAGTGGCGAGAGGACATCGCTGAAGAACGCGAGCGGGAACGACGCATCGCCGACGCCTGTCGAGACGAGGCGCTCGCCGCGCTCTCGTCTACGAACGCGCGAGAGGACGACATGTTTGCGCGCATGGACGCGTTGTCCACGGACATTCGTGAGATCAGTCGAACGCTCAATTTAGAGCTCCTCGATCTCGCGGAGAAACAGCACGAACTCGAAAATCTCTGGCGAGTCGCCGTCGCCGCGCCGCGCGTCGTCGTCGCCGCCCCCGCGCGCGACGAATCCGTCGTTGATGACGACGTGCCGGCACGCGACGACGACGTCCTCGTCTCCCCGCGTCGTCGGTTTAAACCCGCATCGTCGACGAGTTCGCTCGCCTCCTCAGGCCGTCGATTCGGTCCCGCGGCGCTTCGAGCGGCCGCGAGCGCCGACGACGACGATTCCATCGACGTTCGCGTCCCACCGCCGCCGTCCTTCGTGACCACAACCACGGATGATTCCGAACCGTCGTCTCTCGGCGTCACCGCGCCTCGTCGTCCGCCGTGGATACGATCCGACGACGACGACGACGACGACGACGTCGCGTAACCGCCGGCTCGGCCCTTTTCGGGGCGTCACTCATCGCCCCTTCTCGTCGTCGTCGTCGTCATGCCCTTCGTCATTGGCGTCGACGGTGGCACGGGCGGCATACGCGCGGGCGTCTTCGACCTCACCGGCGTCGCCCTCGCCTTTGCCGACGTCCCGTACGAGACGCAGTTCCCCGAACCGGGACGCGCCGAGCAATCGCCTCGCGATTGGATTATTTGTTTACGTCTCGCCGTGCGCCAAGCGCTCGAACACGCCGCTGTGGACCCTCAAGACGTGCTCGGGATGTGTGTTGACACGACGTGTTGCTCGGTCGTCGCCCTCGACAGCGATGGGGAGGCGTTGGTGCCGTGCATTCTCTGGATGGATATGCGGGCGAGCGAGGAAACCGTAGAGACGTTGCGATCCGGGGACGACGCGTTACGCGTGAATTGCGCAGGAGCGGGACCTGTGAGCGCGGAGTGGATGATTCCAAAGGCGATGTGGTTAAAGAAACATCGACCCGAGGTGTACGAGGCGGCGGTGATGGTGTGTGAGTATCAGGATTACGTCAACTTGCAACTCACGGGACGGTATTGCGGATCGATGAACAACGTCGGCGTTCGATGGCACTTTGACGGAGAGACGCCGCCGAGGAGCATGTTGCGGCGATTGGGGATGGAGGAGTTGTTGGATAAGTGGCCGAAGGATATAGTGAAGATGGGCGACGTGATCGGTGGGTTGACGGCGGAGAACGCGCGCGCGTGCGGATTACCCGAAGGACTTCTGGTGACGCAGGGCGGCGCCGACGCCTTCGTCGGCATGGTGGGATTGGGTGTGGTCGAGCCCGGACAGATGGCACTCATCACGGGGTCTTCGCACTTGCACCTCGGCGTCACCGATCGCGGGTTTCACGCGCCGGGCGTGTTCGGGACGTATCGAGACGCTCTCGTAGACGGCGCTCCGTTCATCGTCGAGGGCGGGCAGACGAGCACAGGATCCGTCGTGCGTTGGTTCAAAGAGATGTGCGGCGGCGGAGATGATTTCTACGACGTCATGAATCGCGAGGCGAGCGCCATTCCGCCCGGGTGCGAGGGCGTCACCGTGTTGGATCACTTTCAGGGGAACAGAACGCCGCACGTGGACGCGCGCAGTCGAGGCGCGATTTCGGGATTGACGCTGAAACACTCGCGCGCGCACGTCTATCGCGCCATTCTCGAGAGCGTGTGCTGCGGAACGCGATTAATTTTCGAAACCATGGCGCGCGGCGGGTACGCACCGAGAGAGGTCGTCATCGCCGGCGGCGCGACGCGATCCGAACTCTGGTTGCAACTCCACGCCGACGTCACGGGCGTCCCGCACGTCGTCACCGAATGCACCGACGCGCCGGCGCTCGGATCGGCGGTGCTCGCCGCGGTCGGCGCGGGCGCGTTCAACAGCGTGCGCGATGCTGTCGGCGCTATGGTTCGGCGCGCGCGCGTCATCACGCCGGATCCAGAGGCGCACGTGACGTACAGTCGCGAGCTCTACCCGGCATACCTTCGATTGTACCCCGGACTCAAAGACTCGTGGGGATGTCGCCGCGCGCCGAAACGCGCGGCGTCTCGTCGACGCGCCATCATCTGCCCCTCCCTCTTGGCCGCCGATCAGGGCGCGCTCGCGGCCGAGGTCAATCGCATGCTCGACGAGGGCGCGGATTGGTTACACGTCGACATCATGGACGGTCACTTTGTCCCGAATTTAACCGTGGGTCCATCTGTCGTGGCGGATTTGGCGAAACGCGCGGGACCTCGCGACGTGTTTTTCGACTGCCATCTCTCGGTGACGAATCCAGCCGCGCTCGTGCCCGCGCTCGAGCGCGCGGGGGCGTCGAGCGTGACGTTTCACGTCGAGGCGGCGTCGGGCGACGCCGCCGTCGCGCTGTGCGAATCCATTCGATCCCGCGGCATGCGCACCGCCGTGGCGTGCTCGCCGTCGACGCCGTGCGACACCCCGGGCGGCGTGTACGATCTCTGCGATGCAGGGCTCGTCGACATGGTCCTGTGCCTGAGCGTCGAACCCGGATTCGGCGGTCAAAAATTCAATCCCGCCGTTTGCGACAAGGTGAGCGCGCTTCGCGCGAGGTATCCGAACCTCGACATTCAGATGGACGGCGGCGTCAATCCGAGCACGGCGACGCTCTGCGCCGCCGCGGGCGCGAACGTGCTCGTCGCCGGATCCGCTGTGTTCGGCGCCGAGTCACCCGCCGAGGTGATCGAGGCGTTGCGTCGCGCCGTCGAAGACGCGTGACGGACGGCTTTTCGTGTAAAAACAGTCATTCACAGTCATCATTCGCGCGCGCCTCGCCCTCCGCACACCTCGCCATGGACGCCCGTCTCGTCGTGGAGCGAGTCGTCGAGGCGTACGACGCGGCGCACGCCGCCGCGCGCGTCGTCCTGCGCGAACGCCTAGCCGTCGACGACGATGTGTACGCGCACGCGCTCATCGCACTGATGACGATCGTGTGTCTGTACATCGCCTCGCGCGTCGTGTTCGGGCGCAAACGTGGGCGCAAGAACATAGGAAAACCCGCGGTCGTCGTCGTCGGGTGCGTCGGGAGCGGGAAGACGGCGCTGTGGCAGGCGCTGACGTACGGTGAACAGCGGTTCGCGACGGTGTCGAGCGCGGCGCCGAACGAGCGGGACGCCGTCTCGGTGAAGGGGAAGACGAGAGGAGGACGTGACACGACGAAACACGGCGTGTGTCTCGTCGACGTTCCGGGACACGGGCGTCTCAGGAGTGAGGCGATGCAGCAGTTGAAGCGCGCGAAGGCGGTGGTGTACCTCGTGGACAGCGTGACCTTCGCGAGCAACCGGAAAGAAGTCGCCAGGTTTCTGTACGAAATTTTGTGCGACGAGGCCGTGCAACGGAAAGGCACGCCAATCATGGTGGCGTGTAACAAGTGCGAGAAACTCACGGCGCATCCGCCGGATTTCATTCGCAAGCGACTCGAGCGAGAAATCGAAGCCACGCGCGCCGCCGACGCTGGCGCGCCGCCGCCCCTCGCCATCACCCCCGCACAGAAGAAAGCGAACGCCATCGCCATGAAAAAACGCGCGCGGGCGCGCAGTTTCGGTCAACGACCCGGCGAGGCGTTCACGTTCGAGGCTTTCTCCAAGTTTTGCCGCGCGCCCCCCGTCGCCTTCGACCGCGTATCGGCGACCAAACTCCAAACCGCCCCCATCGGCGACTTCATCGTTCGACTCTGAGTAGAGTAGCTTTCCATCCCTCACGCGTAATAATCCATCGTAGCCCGTAGCTCGACGCCCGTCCCGCGGTCGTCCTCGACGTCGCGTCGCGCCCGCGCGCTCGGGGCAACACGCATACTGTTTACCCATACCCACGAATCAATAACTCATCGAGGCCGAGGGCGTTCGCCCCCCACACGACGTGAGACGTCACCGGTCGCGTCACTCGACGACTGGAAAGATGTTCGCCGCCACCACGACGAACGCCCTCGCCGCGCGCGCCGCGCGCTTCAACTCGAACACCGTTTCTTCGAAGGTGCGTCTCGTCGTCTCGAACGTCGTCGCGACCGGTCGCGCGCGCGCGATGGCGACCGCGACCGCGTCGTGGAGAAGCCCTAGGTTTAGCCGCCGCGATGGGGGGGGGCGCGATGTCGACGCGCGTGGAGGCGCGCGCGACGTCGCGGGCGGTCGACGCGGACGTGGATATCGCGTGATAAATTGCGCGTCGTCGATCGCGCGATGTCGCGATCGCAGAGGACGCGGGATGGACGTCGCTCGCTCGCGCTCTGGAACGCACAGAGACTGACTGACCAATTGCGCCACCCGCGTTCACCGCTCGCAGCGAGTGTCCCCGGTCCCCGCGCCGGGCCGTTCGACGATGGAGATCGTCGCCAAGAAGAAGTGGGAGAAGCAAGCCCTCACCCCGCGCGGGCTTCCGGTGCGTATCCCGATGCACGTGAAGACGGGTGACAAGGTCGTCGTCATCGCCGGCGCCGATAAGGGCAAGGTGACGGACGTCGTGGAGGTGAACACGAAGGAGGGTACCGTGTTGTGCCGTGACGTCAACATTAAGACGAAGCACGTCAAGCCGCGTGGCGAGGGTGAGCAAGGGCAAATCATTCAGCGAGAGTTCCCGATCCATCACTCGAACGTTAGCCACTATAGCGAGGCCCAGAGCGTGCGCTCTCGCATCGGTTCGAAGATGGTCGACGGGAAGAAGGTTCGGGTGTTGCGCAAGACTGGCGAAGTGCTCGCGAACTAGATTGCCCCCGCTTAGATAGATGTTTAATTACAGCTTGATTCATTCATATCAACGTCAGCGCGTCCAAGGCGTCGGTCGGTCGGATCGTGGTGGTGGTTGCAAAAACAGGGCGATATTTCATTAATAGGGTACTACAGGTGGGAACGGCGTCCCGTGAAAGAATAAGAGAATTGAATCATCTCGCGCGCTGTGTGATCGATCATGCGAGGTCGAAGCCGTGCTTCATGGCCGCGTCCCAGGTCGCATCTATACGAGTGTGGTCGATCGCACCGACTTCGTGGAACTGCCAGTCTTCGAGCGCGTGCACCAGCGCCCCCGCGTGGCAGGCGTGCACTTGGCCCCGCGGGAGCGTCATCTCGCACGAACGGAAGTCCTTCGCCCCCTTGGGAAGCTTGAACGCTGGGAGATCGGTGTACACGCAATCCTTGCGCGTCTCAGGGATCGGTGGCACGACGAACTGATGGAACGTCGCGCCGCGCGGCGCGCTTCGTTGGTCCTTCTCTCCGCAGTGCTTGCCGATGACCCAGTCCTTGATTTTCGCCCCATCCTCCAAGCGCGTCGACTGCGTGATGAGATGCTGATCCTTCTTCGGCGCCTCGGAACGGATTTTCTCAAACCGCTCTTCACTCGTTGTGTACATCACCACCTTGATGCCCCGCTCCGCGCAGTACAGAGCGATCGCTCTGCCGAGCTTCGACGTGGCTCCGGTGAGGAAAATTTCCTTGCAGTCGCTGGGAAGTTTCTGTAAAATCGCCGCCGCCGTGAGCGTGTTTCCGTGCACCACTCTGGTTTTCAAAGACTTGCCGAGCTTGTTGACGAAGAGCGCCCCACCACCATTCAGCGCTTCATTCTTATTCAGCGCCCCCAACCCAACGACGCGAACGCCCGCCGCGTCCGCGTCCAAAATCGCCTCTTCGATTTTCTTGTTGATGTGATTAAACTCACTCTTGATGAAGAATTGAAATCCCCACGCGGGCGTCACCCACGTCTCACAGTTCAGCTTCTCCAATCTGTGTCGATCGGCGACGAAAGATTTGCCGAATAACCGCAATAACAACACAAATGGCACGCACAACGGCCACAACGGCTTGAGCCACCACGACGAGACGAATGGGCGAGCCGAAAAGCTTCTCAACATGAAGGGCAAATGGAACACACTCAACAACTCCGTTCCGTGAGCCATGAACACCACATCCGGTGCCTTGACCGGAACCGCCTTTCCGGTGATCGCCTTTTCGTACAACTCATCGCTCGTCACATCCGCCGTGCCGTACACGTAGTCGTACAACGGCATGAAGAGGCAAAAGTTTGTGTGCACGCGCGAGTGGTGCAGCGAGTGATAACTCGGCGTGTAAATTAAGTACTTCATTCCCGGTAAACGCATGAACCATCTCGGAATGAACTCAAAGTTACAGTGTCCGATGGCGTTCAGCACGTCAAAGCCGATGAGATAAATGTAAAACATGGCGACGGACGCGCCGCCCATCGCCCACGTGCCGAGGAGCGGAATGGCAAAGTTAGCCGTGTACATCAAGTGTTCCATGAATGGATGCACGCTTCCGGTGATTGGCTCGGTGACAAAACTCGCGTGATGATGCGAGTGATACGCGCTGTACAATTTGTGATGATGCAACGCGCGATGAAGCCAGTAATACACAAACTCCGTCGGTCCCGCGTGCAAAAGCGCGAGCTGCGCCAAACCTCTCCCGTTCCACGCCGGAAAGGAATTGAATCCCAACTTTGGCATCCAGTGCACCGCCGCGATCACCAGCGTTTGCAATAAAATATAATCATCCCAGTGATCCTCCCGATCCACCTGCTTAAAATCGATTCCCTTGGCTTGTATCCGCGTTTTCCTCGTCAACGCGTGCACTCTCGACAAGCTTATCCAGACTTGCGCGTTGACGTACCGCAGCGCCGCGATCGCCGTCAAGTGCCAACAAAACGAATCCGCGTCATCCTTCCCCAGCGCCGCGCACGCCACGAACGGCAATAACACCGCATATTTCAACGACCCCACGTTCGCCCACGGAAACTCATACCACACCCCCGGTTTCGTCGCCATGGCGTCGTCTCCGCGTCGCCGCCGAACGCTTTTCCCACCGATCGCGTCGACGTCCCCACCGACGTCACGCCACCGCGTCGCCTCGCCCGCGCTCGACTTCCGTCACCGACGCCGCGATGACCGCTCGGTCGCTCGTCTCGCGGTCGCGTCGGACACCGTCGCGCGCTCGTCGCACGACGCGCGAACGCGATGACGATCGTCCCGCGCGACCGTCCCTCGTTTCGACGTCGCCTCGCCGCCGCCCGCGATGGGAGCGTGGATGCGTCGACGGCTCGACGCGCGACGTCGCGTCTCGAACGCGAACGAGAGAGATCGACGCGACGAATTCGTGCCGTTCGACGTGCGAACGCGCGCGCGCGGACGCGGTGTGGCGACGACGCGGGCGGGCGCGCGATCGGCGACGCGATGACGTCGTCGGGACGGGGCGGACGTGGTGAGTGGTCCATGTTTGAAGTGGACGGCGGGACGCGCGCGAGAGGGCGCGTCGCGAGAGGGCGGTCGGAAAGAACGGACGTCGATCGCGACGGAGGTCGATCGCGACGGAGGTCGAACGAAGAGTGATCGAACGAAGGAAGGAAGGCGCGTGTGTGTTCGGTCGTGCGTCGTCGTTACACCGCGAAGGGGGAGGTTAGTATCTGAGCGCGCTCGAGCGGAGCGCGAGGTGCTTGTCGAGCTCGTCCCAAAAGAATTCAAACGCGGCGCGATCGCCGTGGCGTAGCGTGCGACTGATGACGATTTCCTTGACGTTCCAGGATTTGACGACGTCGTTTTCGGGATCGCCGTCGAAGCGGGCGTGGAAACCTTTGATTTTGGTAAAGGTTTCCACGAGGTCGCCGTCCTCGACGCCGCGAAAGGGCCAGTCTTTGAATTGCCACTTGGCGCCGAGGACGAAGACGGCGGCGACGCGCGCCCAGTCTTCGGAACGCTTGTGAGGTGCCTTTTCGGTGACTTCGTATTTGATTTTTTGGCCGTCGCGCTTGTAGGAGCGCGAAATGTACACGGCGCTCGATTTCTTCGCGCCCGCCTTGCGAACGACGTCCCACTGTTCGAATTTGCCATTCTGTAAGAATTCCTTGGCGTTGAACATGTTGAGGACGACTTTCTGGTTGAAACCGGCGGGAACGATGATGATGGGAACGCCGCCGGGTTTCCCAGACGTCTTGCGAGGCGCCTTGGCCGGCGCCGCCGAGCTTCGTCGCGCCGACGTCGACGGACCGCTCGGCGGCGCCGGCTGCGCGGGAGCCTGGACGACGCGCGCGTCGTTCATCATCGCGTCCTCTTGCGCATCGTTCACGCTCGGTTTCGGACCCGTCAAGAAGGACGCGTTCGTGTCCAAATTCATCATGTCAAAGTCGCTCCCGACGTGTTCTCTCCAAAACACCTGCTCCTTCACGTCGCGGTACCTCTGGTTTTTAATACCCCTCGCTAATTCTGCCGCCTTTTGTTTCTCCTCTTCGATGCGTTCCTTCTCCTCTTCTGGCGCTGTGAAGAAGCTCAGCACGCCCGACATGTCCTTCGGCCCTCGCAACATTGAATTTCTATCTCTCAGCACGCGCTCTCGCGCGCCGACATCCTCCTCCTCCTCTCGAGCTCGCTTATCCGCGCCGGACACCCCCTCTTCCTCCATCACCACCGGTACGGTGACATCGATTCGATCGCTCGTCGCGTTAACCCCCGTCAAATACGCGATCAAATCGACTCTATCGAGCATTGACAACGTCGCGAACCCGTCGGCGATCGCCGCCTTCATGTACTTGGTGTGTTGCACATCCGGATTCGCGACGTGAAACTTGATAAAGTACCATATCTGCTCCACCTTGAGTAATTTATTCCCAACTTTTGATTTATAATTCGTCTCCATCGCTCGTCTCAGCGCCACGTCCTCATCTTTCAGGTGCACGTGCGTGTCGTCGTGCGTCGAACTGCGCGTCGCGGCGTCCCGTCGTCAGTCTCTCCTCGCCCTGTACCGTCCTCCACCGCGCGCGCATCGCGACCGATCGAACGAACACACGCATTGCGCGCGCGCGGCGCTCTCCCCGCGCGTCGAACGCGTCGTACCTCGCGATGCGACCGTCGATCGTGTGATCGCGAATCAAACGCAAAGGATCCATCTCGCGTCGTCTCTACGTCGTCTCTACGTCGCGTCGGTCTCGGTGACGCCCGCGCGCGATGACGCTCGACCTCTCGCGCGACACCGGCGTCTCGCGCTCGCGCTCGAACCGATGGAACGCGCGGGAGGCGTGGGAATGACGTCGGGTCCGCCGACGTCGGCTGTACCCTAGAGAACGCCGCCGAGACGCCGGGACGCCGGGACGACGACGCGCGAGGGCGGCGCGCGCGCGAACGAAGGGTCGAGAGGGGTCGCAGAATGATGGTGATTACACGTCGCTCAGTGCGTCGCGGCGTCGCGACAGAGCTTGACGAGTCGATGTCTCGCCGCTCTCGCCGTCGCCGGGTCGCGAGAGACGAGGCGAAAGAGCTCCTCGTCGCCGTGCGTGGCGTGCGCGATGGTGCACCATTCCGGACACGTTCTGGCGAGAATGCGCACGCCGTCCGTGAGTTCGTGCAAGGAGACGGAGGCGCGCGCGTTCGTGTGCGTGAGTTCGTCGAGAAGGGCGTCGAGTTCCATCACGCGACGCCCGCTCGACGCGAAGGCGGAGCGAACGGCGTCGAAGAGACGCGGGAGACCGCCGTACAGTCGTCGACGCTCGCGATCAGCCACCGCGGCTGGATCGTTGTACGCCTCGACTTCGGCTTGACGTTCGAGCACGGTCTGCACGGCGCGCGCGGAGAGACCGTTGCCTTCGGGACCTAAATCAGACATGGCGCGCGCGAGCTCGCCGTCGCTCACCCCGCCGCCTCGCCCGTCGTTCGCCGCGCCCCCCAACAACGGCACTCTCACCGATGTCGCTAATCTCGGCTCCGCGCGCGAGACGTGCTCTAAAAATTCTATCTCCACCGGTTCCGGCAGAGGAACGCGCTCCGGATCGAATCCCTCGCGCCAACGCTCCGGCGGCGCCGATCCGGGCGCGTACGCGTCCCCGTCGTGCGCTCTCGTCAGCGTCTCGGTCAATTTCTCTCGAATCCCGCGCAACATCGCCCGCATCGCCATCACCCCCAACTTATCTCCACTCCGAACTCCACTCGTGCTCACCACCGCGTCCGCGTCCACGAACGCAGCGTCATCGAACGCCACGTCCACCCGCACGTTTTTCAAATCATCCGCCCGCGCCGTCCTCGCGCGAAACGTCACCGCCCCCGCCGGCGCGCACGCCGCCACCACGCGCAGCGTCTCCAGCGTACACCGCCTTCCCGTCGATCGCTCCACGTTCGCACACATCGTCTCCGCCGTCGCGCTTTGCTTTCTCGCGCGCATGAACCTCGCCACCTCGAGCGTCGCCTCGCACGCCGCGTACGCCGCGCGAAACGTCTCGGGCCACCGACACGCGCGCGCCGTCGACGCGTCCATCCTCCTCGTCGACGACCACGTCGCGCGTTCGCGTTCGGACTCGACGCGCGTCGACGGCGCGTCGCTCGAGACGCGTCGCCGCCGTCGTCTCGCGTCGTCGGCGGCGTCATTCGTCTCGCGCGCGCGACTTTTCAAATTCAAACCGTCGGCGTCGTCATCGCGTCGCTTCGGCGTCGTCGTCGCGCGCGCGTCGTCGGAATCGCGCGGAGGTCGAGGACGACGACGCGCGTTCGCGTCCATAGGTTCGAGCGCCGCGCGCGCGAGCGCCGCGCCTCGAGACATGTCGTCGTCGTCGTCGAGGTCGAGGTGTGACGCCCAACCACTCGTTCGTTCTCTATGCGCTACAGGTTCTACCGTATACTATCTATCTATTCCATCTCTGACGGACACGCGCCGCACGTCTCGCGACGGGCGCCGGTGCTGAAGACGACGATGTTTTTACCGGCAAAGGGAAGCTCGGCGGTGCGCACGTCGACGACCGCGCCCGCCTTTTCGACGAGGTGGCGGACGAGGTCCGCGTGCGTGGAGACGCGCGCGCCCGAAAGGAGACGGCGGCGAGGGAAATCTTTGGAGTAGACGCAACACGGGACGACGGCGAAGGGAAGACGACGTTCTATGGCGAAATCGACGGCGGCGTCGGTGGCTTGGTCGGGGTGCAGGGCGACGACGTGGGTGCAGCGGGCGAGCGCGTCGAGGAGGGCGACGCGCGTCTCCTCCGCGGATACGTCGGGTTCCTCGTCGCTCTCGGTCTCGGTCTCGCTCTCGTTCGACCGCGGACCGTGTGCCTCGCGCGTCGTCGTCGGTATCGTCGTCGTCGGTGCGACGACGCCCTCGCGC
>Ga0255778_10002183_pt1 | contig 17075 bp, 25 predicted proteins | sample 071ome_31_FD_179976 | JGI IMG/M metagenome (GOLD analysis project Ga0255778, IMG submission 179976) | Coastal salt marsh microbial communities from the Groves Creek Marsh, Skidaway Island, Georgia - 071405CT metaG (version 2) | ecosystem: Environmental > Aquatic > Marine > Intertidal zone >...
GAGCACCAAACACATTGTTTGGATAATTTGAATCTGCATAGTTACCCCAACCAACGTTTAGGAAGTCATGTCCTGTTGCTCTCATTGTTGAAATACGTGTAGTAACAATCGATGTTGTGCCACCTGTTAGGTTAGGTGGAACACGCAAATCTAACAAGTGTTCTTGAATATTGCTTACAACACCACTAGGCTCAGTTACATCAAAACGTTCGACGTTAAGGATTCTAAACACTTGGTCGTCAATTCCAACTCCTGCAAATTTTAATGCACTACTTGGAAGGACTCTAGGAGCATCAGTTATTCCTTGTAATAATACTTTTTTACCAATTGTAAGTGTTATGTTACTACCATCTGGAATTTGTGTTCCTGTACCTAAGTTTAATGCACTTCCTAATGATAGTGTTGCACGACCTCCCCATAATGCATCAGCACCTGAGCCAGTATAACCACCATCAAGTAAAGAAGTAGCATCAAAGCCACTTGATAATCCTGAATTAGTATATAGATAAAATTCTGTAGTACCATTACCACTAGTTACATCAATATAGTAAGCACCGTCAAATCCTGTTAAGAACCCGTTACCATCTAAACCTTCCAGTACAACTACTGCACCATGACGGAATAAGTGATTTGTAGTTGTTGTAATCTTTGTTGCACTACCTACAGTAACACTTGAAATAGCAATTCTTACTGGTTGAATTTCACTAATAACATATTCAGTTGTGTCGTTGTTTGTAGAATATATGCCAAGTTCAGTTCTTGAATCTTCAAATGGCATATAATCAAAATCTTTAATTAAAAGTTCTGTATTTCCTGAAATGTTATCACTACCGCCAGGTGTATGTGCTTTTACGACTTGTGTGTAATCAGGATCAGGTGATCCTGTTGCTGTAGCATTAACATGTCTAAAGAAAGTTTGTCCACTTTGTAAGTTTTCGTTTGGATCTGATCCTTCTGCTTGAATACCTACTCGACCATAACAACTAGATCCGTTAAGTGATCTAATCTGACCACCATTTCTTGCCCAATATGATACATCACAGTAATATGTAAACACAGATACTGCTTCAATTAAACCTGCGTTTGTTGCTACTAGACCATAACCATCACTGTTAATCTGCGTATAGTCGTTACAGGTCATTGACTTATTACCAGCAGTCTCAATTCTTATTTCTGTACCTTGTGGAATGTTACCTGCAACGTTAGAACGTGTTCTTGATGTAATTTCTGTATCAGCCGCTAGTGTTAGTGTTTGCTTAAATGTTCCTGCGCCTAGTCCGTCATCAACTGGACTAGTAGCACCAATTACTCTGTATGTAAATTTTTCAAAGTCGCTAACACCGCTTACAAAGTTTCTTGAATCTTGATATAAGAACGTAGTCGGTAGTTGGATGCCTCTAGTTAAACCTTGTAGTGTGATTGTAAATCCACTGGCAGGATTATCAACAACAGTACCATACTGTACGCCGGCGTTACCGTCAACATATTGACCACCACCGCCTTGTCCTGAGAAACTCGAAACTGTTTGTACATATGGTGACTTAGTAAGGATTTGACCTTCAGGATCTAGTACGTTAATAAATCCTTGATGTCTACGTAAAGACAAGTTACGCAAAATAGTTGCGTTGTTCATTAAGAACATGTCCATATGCTGGTTTAGTTTCTTAAGTTCAATAACAGTGTTGTTATTAATAGTGTCTTGTAATGTTGTGGCAGTGGTTGTGTTAATATCGCTATAAAGGTTACCACGCCATCTACTCTTATCACCTACACCATCTGGATCACTTGCCCAATCTTTTACATAATATCTAGTACCATTAAATTCGAAATACACACCATTTACTGGAGCATATGCCATATCCTTTAGTGTAATTTGACTGTCTGTTGCTTGGTTTACACTTACATCAAAAGTGTCAGCACGAGAATATTGACTATCATAGTGGTTTCTAAAACGTGCCTCTTTTGGAAGTGCAGTTCCATTGTAGCGTAATAGATCTCCTCTTTCAAAAGTAAGATCCAAAGCACGTTGTAGTGGACGAACTCCTATTAATGGTTGAATAATACTACGTCTAAATTCATCACCTTTTAGTGAAACGTTTTCAGGTAATACAATAGGGAAGTATTCTTCATAGACACCTGATTCGACAAAAATTGTAATTTCTGGTGCAGGTATATTTGTTTCTCTTCCTTGTCCGCCTGTTTTAGTAGGAGCAACACCTGTACCATTAGTGATAACATTTGTAACAATGTCCATCAAGTTTCCAATAGTTGTGCTTGCACCGCTTTCTGCAACAACAGCACTGTCAATAAATTGTGTGTAGCCGCTTTGGTTGCTGTAGGTTCCTTCGTAAGCAGGCAACGAACCTAAACCACCGTTGATAACAGTAGTAAGAGAATTCATTAGGTTGTTAACTTTTGTGCTTGCCGCACCTTCACCATTGTTAGCAGTTGTGTATTGTGAAAATGTTGTTTGTTTACTGCTTGTGTAAGCAAGATTTTGTAAAATAAAATTCCTTACAAGATCTTTAGTAAATTCAAGTGCATCTACTGTTTGTGCCTGTTGACCTGCAACCTGGCTTGTAGCACCGTCCCAATACTGTGATGCATTTTCTCTAGTTTCTGTATTACCGCCATATTTTAAATCAAAAGCAACACCTTCTAAAATTAATTTTGTATCACGTCTGCATTTAGATTCATTATATGTAAATCCTGTCCAAATACCTACACTGTTTGTGATTTGATCATTTATATAAGCAATAGTTTCTTCTGCGATATAATCTATGTTGTTGGTGATTAAATCGTAAGCATATGGATTACGTGTGTTTGCTGGAGCAACATATTGAGTATTGGTTAAAACATAATTTTGAATTAAGTCTTTTGCAAAGTTAATACCTGCAACAGTCTCACTTTGTTGTCCAGCAACTCTAGAAGTTGCACCATCCCAGTAACTTAGTGCCGCATCAACGGTCTTAGAGTTACCAACATAAGTTAAGTCAAAACTTACAGCATCAATAATTAAACCAATATCTCTAAAACAGTAGTCTCTGTCAAAAGTAAATGTATCAGCAAAGTCGTCTGCATTGTCACCGTCGTTGATTTCGTTTTCAATCCAAGCAAGAGTTTCTTCTTGAATAAATCTTCTGTTGTCAACAAGCAATTTGTTTGCTAGTACATTTGTTAAATCTTCTGTGCCATCTGCCGATAAGTTAATTGTGTATGGTCCAGGCTTTTTACCAGGAACTGGCCAGTATACTTCTGTACCACTTGGTAACAGTCCTTGTTTCTTAAGTTCAATGTCGCCTTTCATGATACGTTCAGCATAAAAACATGCTTCACGAATAGTATTAAAAGCGTATGATTGAGCACGACCAATTTGATCTTCAGTTGCACCAGCCGCCTTCATTTGTGCTTCGGTACGTCCTGATTTACTTACAAAAATATTGTTTGTGCTAGTAAAACTGTTTTGATCAACATAACCTTTTGTTGCGGCTTGATTTGCAGGATCATATGGTGCAGGAGTTTCGCTTAAGAACAGCGGTCCTGACATAGTGTCGCCTGCTAGGGCAACTTTTGAATCTGCATACTGTTTGTTTACTGCTTCGTCTGCAAGAGTAGGTGTTCTTGGATCCGAACCATCTCTTAATAAAATCTGTCCAGTTGCAGTATCACCACTACCTGCTAGGAAATTATTATCAACATAATCTTTTGTTGTTACATCACCTGATTTAGTAGGAGTTCCTAGGTTTTCAATTAAGAAGTTGTTAGCATCAAGGTTACCACCTAGTTCAGGAGAAGTATCACGTACTACTTCAGTACCTGTATTTCTAATAATGATTTTTGTTGGATCTGAAGAATTGTCAATGGTTAATCCATCGCCTTGTAATTGCTTCTCAACAACAGCATCTCCTGCCGCATTGGTTGCTAAAATTTTGTTTGCTGTTATGGAACTCGGAGTATTGTCCAAGTTTTGGAAGTTTAGTCCACCACCTAGTCCTAGTGCCGCATAAATTTCAACAAAGTTTTGATTTACTTTGTTAAAACCTGTTCTGATACTATCGCCGGTAGCGTCATTACCTGTAGTACCGATATTAACTTCTTGACGTGCCATATTTTAAACTCCGAAACTTTCCCCACATCCGCAACTTGAAGTTGCATTAGGATTTTGTATGCTCATGTATGATCCAAACACTTCTTTCTTAAAGTCTATTGTAGTACCCATTACATACATTAGACCCACTCCATCAATAGCAAAATTGCCATTGCTTAACTCTATTAATTCATCGTCATCTTTTACTTCATCTACAGCATTCCACTCATATGTAAAACCAGCACATCCACCGCCCTTAACACTTAATTTAACATACTTTTTGCCTTCTTTAGCAAGTACGCCTTCCATGTGTTCTTTTGCTGAATCTGTAACGTTTACGATGCTCATGACAATATTTATGTTATTATTTTATAATCCGAATGTAAATAGTATTATGTTCGTAAGAATAGAAAATAGCATCACACACTATTATCGTAAGAGCAAAAAGGGCAAATACCACCCCTACAAACGCATGAAACAGATTGCAGTGTTTATTTGTGATGAATGTGAAACTGAGTTTAAACGTGAAAAGGGAAAGGTCGATCCCAAGCGTCTAAGTGACAACTATTTTCACGTATGCGAAAAGTGCGATCCTAAAAGATTCGCACAAAAGAAGGGTGTACAAAAACGCTTAGTTTGGAATATGCCTGCGGGTAGTGAAATAGATATTAGTAAGATCTAAAAAGGCATTAGATCGCGGTATTCTTCCGCTATCTTATCTTTGCCCCATTGCGGTAACATGGTTGTAACCACTTCAACTTTGTGTATTTTACTGTGTGATTCTAGTGTTAGGTTTCTAACTTGTTTTAGCAATTCGTCAGCAAAGGGACACCAAGCACTGGTAAATGTCATAAGCACATATAACGTGCCATTTTCAGTAACCTTAAGATCATAAATTAATCCTAGGTCATAGATGTTAAGTGAAATTTCAGGGTCAAAAATGCCTTTCAAAGTATCTATTACACTTGGGCCAACTTCTTCCCATAGTTGAGAATCATTGTGTACAGTGTCTAGTGTCTTATGAAAGGCATCATTGATATCCATTAGTCTTCTTTTTTCCAAATAGTCCAAGCACCGTATGCGATAGCACCGTATGCAACAAGACTAGCGATTGGTTTAAAGATTAAGAAAGCAATACCAGCACCGATTAGAATTGCTCCGTCAAGTGTGGTACGCTCTTTGATACGAGCATTAATCCATTTTTGTAACATGATTTACTCCTTTGCTTTTTTAGGTCTACCACGTTTTGCTCCTGTGCTAGGTGCTTTTTTAGTAGTAGTTGTTTTTTTAGCCGCTGGCTTTTTAGCAGGTGCCTTTTTAGCAGGCGCCTTTTTTGCGGCTGGTTTCTTTTCAGGTTCCTTTTTTTCAGGAACAGATGGAAAGAATAGGTTCTTAAGCCATGTAAACATTATATTCTCCTATTTGTCTGTTAATATAATTACCCCGCAAGCCAGTCTTTTGCCTGCGTTTCCGGTTTTGAGTGATTCCTCATCTCCGCCTTTGCCGAGATCGTCTTCATCAGAATGGATTACAATACTACGACCCACAACACTGCGTTCACCTATTAGGTCAACACGTTTTGCTATGATAGTGAAGTCGGCTACGCCGTCCGTGTTCGCTGTGACATTTCCTAAATCGCCAACATGACCGCTTTCTAAATCCCCATGATTAACAACATCAGGATTATAGTGACCACCGGCGCTCTCACAGCCATCTGTCAAATCACCAAATTCGTGTATATGAAACCCATGTTTGCCAGGTTCTAAACCTGTAATACGTCCTACAATGGCTGTGCCAGTTCCGGCTTCTATTTGTCTTAGTAAAATAGTACCTTTTACTGTGTCGCTTTGTTCAAGCACACACATTGCAGTAACGTGTTCTTTTGATTCATTAATTGCTGACAGTCTCGAGCATTGACACTCTTGTGCCTTTGTCCTCGGACAACTTTTGTCTGCTATTTCTGTTAGTTTCATGATAATATTTATGCAATTTTTGGCTGGCTAAGTTCTTTGCTTTGCTTTCTACCATAATATCTGCGTAGTCCCAAAAACTTAATGCCCAGTCATTTACTGCACGGTTCCACATAAAATCACTATGGGCACGTAGTTTTTGTTTTTTGTATCCTGTTTCTAGCAGTGATTCCATGTTAGGTTTAGAATCTTGTGGGAAATCTACAAGCACATCTTCACGGCTAACACTGTAATGAATTACAGGACGCACACCACGCCAACTATCTATTATGCGACTAAATCTATCGTCGGTGGGTTGAATGTATTCTCCACTATTGACCCAGTGATGGTGTATGTCAAGAACGAGGGCAACGTGTTTTTCAAGTTCGAGGCTTGCGTCGATACCCCACGACATTTCGTCATTTTCGATTGTGATTGTGTTTCTCGCTTCTGGCGATAGTTTTGGCAGTACACTGATGATACCGGCTGGACCTTGTCTGCCTGATATGTGGACATTACATTTAAAGTCTTGATATGTTGTACCGTATCCCATCCAGCGAATGACATCCACATGATATTCAAACTCCTCTATGCTTCTATTTACTATATCTGGGTTGTCACTAGCAAGCACAGTAAACTGACCAGGATGCATACTGAGCCTAACGTCCAACGCTTTTGCACGTCTGCCGATGTTAGCAAAGTTGGATTCACAATAAGCGACCACAGAAGGTAGTTTCCAAAAATAGCACCAAGTAGGCTCAGTGTATACAGGAAGGACATCACTGCCAAGTCGAACCATTCGTAATTCATCAGGTAATCCTCCTACGTAGTTGATAAGGTTCATAAACGATTGTATGTTGTGAACCATAATATCCCACAAACGTTGTTCAGCAACTTCACGTGTTTGTCTATTCAACCAAGCAACGGTTGTTGAACGTGTGTTTAGTGGTCGTTGTATTTCTTCTAGTAATTTTTTCTTTTGTGTTTGGTCTGGGTGCATGTACTTACATGCGAAGCCTATGCGTTTAGATTGAGAATTCATCTTGTAATATTTTCCAAGTTTCTTTGTAGTCTTTTATATTATAACAAAAACCAAGGTCCTTGTCAAGTATTACTTTTTTCAACGGGTAGTCATTTCCATCTTTGTCCATTCTATCTCCAAAAAAGTGAAGGATATCATTAGCAGGATCAAAGTCGGCATGTATTTGACTTTTATCACTGCCTTTTGGATAAATGTCTATTCCTGTTTCTCCACCTACCCGTGCTTCTAATTCTGGAAACAGATTATTAAATTGTTTTGCGATTGTATTGCGTTCATTTTTATGTTCATCCCATTCTACATACATAAAACGTTCTTCAGTGTTTGCGTTACGACCTACAATGCTGTAGTTTACCATTCCTGGTCTATGTTCAAAGTGTAGTCCTGTTTTTCTGTAAAACCCACTTTCAGCAAGCATTTCACTTAACCAACCGTGTGCTGGCTCGGGCAATGTCCAATTGGTTGTGAAAATATTTTTACCATGTTCGTATACATCACTACCCGAACAGTTGTAAACACGTTCTACATTTTCACATATGGTTTGACCTAGTTGTTCTACAGTTTTAGGATAATCACTTCCTGTAACAAGATACACATAATTTTCGTGACAGAAATTTAAGAAAAACTTTTTAAATTTTTCATCAATACGTTGCCTACTAGGAGTAAGTGTGCCGTCTACATCAAATATAAATCTATTAACTACTGTCATATTAACACCAATTTGTTTTTACCCAAGGATCATCGCAGTTGTGTGGATTAGGATCACCATGGAATACTGTAATACAACATTCACTTGGAGGTACAACATCTTCTATTTGATGAAATTTTCTATTGCCTTTTGGTCCACTTAATAATGCCCTATCTTTACGAATCTCCCATTTCCAACTGCGTATCCATTCATCGGGCCATAGTGTAGCAGGATTTGTTTGATTAGTAGATGTCCATAGCCAGTCTTGATCTCCAAAATGACTGCGAATTATTTTTTGAGGATCTTTTCTAAAATCACTCCAAACTTGGTGTAGTTGTCCTAATTTAAATCTAATCACACTAGAATTATATTTTTTCCAGTTAGGTTGCATAGCACGAGTAAAGTCACGTATCACACACCATTTATCTGTTTCATAATCAAATAGTCTATTTAGGTTACCACTAATAACAACATCTAGGTCCATATATAGTATTGTGCTGTCTTTTGCTAAAGGTAAATCCGCACTGTACATATAAGGCTTGCACCACCATCCTGTTAATTCTTTTGGTAAATCTAAACACAGTATATCTTTATCTATTCCTTCTTTATTGTCTGTCAAACAAACCATTGTAAAAGGAATAGTTAAGTTTCTTTTTACCATTGAATAAAGTGTGTTTACATATTGACTAGAATATTTTGTTCCATGCTTAAGACACAATACGTAATTCTGATCTTTAACTAAAGGGTTATGTGGGTGATAATTTTCGTGGGATTCTATTTCCTGTCCAATATCTGAAAGTTCCTGCAAGGCTTCTTCGCGACGTTTTTGTTCTTTCTCACGTCTACGCTGTTCTTTTAATTTTTTAAATTCCTCTTTAGTATAGAGGCTTTTGTCTATTTTGGCCAATGTAATTTCCTCTTAAAGCCAATGCCAGTTTTGTCCTGCTTGATAACAACCGTGTATCTGTTTAACAATATTTTCAAAGTCATTGAGTTTAATCATATTAGGTCCGTCACTAGGTGCGTTGTCTGGATCAGCATGTACTTCTAAAAAGAAATTGTTGATACCCAAAGCACTAGCGGCACGAGAAAGCCCAGGAACATAATCGCGATTCCCTCCACTTGAAGTACCGTTTCCGCCTGGCTTCTGTACTGAATGGGTAGCATCCAATACAATGGGAACGTTATAATTAGTGAGCAAATACTGAAGACCAGTAAAATCAACAACAAGGGTATTATAACCAAAACTAGTTCCTCTCTCTGTTATCCATACTTCTTTGGCATTTTCAGTTTTACTTAGTATGCCAGCAACGTCCCATGGTGCTAAGAATTGACCTTTTTTGATGTTAACAATTTTGCCAGTGTTACAAACTGCTTCTATTAAATCTGTTTGTCTACACAAAAAAGCAGGTATCTGAAAAACATCAACTTTATCACTCCACTCTTTCATGATATGATCGACTTGTGTTACATCATGAACATCTGTAAGAGTTTTAACTCCTAGTTGATGTTTAATCATACCAAAGTCTTTTAGTGTTTTGTCTAAACCAATACCACGTTTTCCTTGTTTACTGGTTCTATTTGCTTTATCATAACTTGCTTTGAAGTAATAGTCTATTTTGTATTTTTCACATACACGTTGACATTCACGAGCAATGTCCATGCTTTGAACTAGACTTTCATGTTGACAAGGTCCTGCTATAATTCTCATGTATTTCTCTTTCCTTGAAATACACAAACAAAATACATTTCACTATCACCCGCATGTACACGGTGAAATACTCCGTCTTTAATTAAAACAGTATCTCCTGGATATACACTAAATGTTTCATCATCTAGTTGCATATTACCAGTTCCTTCAATAAAGAAATAAACCTCTTCCTGACCGTCGTGTTTGTGTCCTGTAGTGCTTTTGTTAGGTTTTAACCTAGTTGAACTTACTACTAGATTTTTTAGTTCATTATTATCTTTGACAATATAACGATCATCACGTTTAACAACAGTTCCGCCAATGTCCCATGCTCCGTATTTCATATCTACCCCTCGTAGATTGCTGAGTTAGCACCATGTTCGGCACATTCAACTTTTACACAATAACAACGATTATCTGTTTTTTCTCTAATTAGTTTGTCTGCAAAGTTAAATGCGTGTTCCGCAAACTTCTCTGCACCAACACCATCGAAGAAACGTAGTTCTGCTAAACCTTTTGATTCTAATTCTACAAGGTCTTTTAAGTGCGGATCATCTTTATCAACCGCTACCTTGTGATCAAAGTTATCTTCTAACCAAGCCTTCAAAGGTTTTAGTCCTCCAAAGTCTACTGCCCAGTTTTTGTTGTCTAGTTCATCACATCCAAATGTAAATGTAAATGCTAGACTGTAACCATGTAGCAGATGGCAGTGTGAATGATCTGCGTTAGGCTGACGGAACACTGCTGATAAACCAATGTTGTGTCCGTAATGTTTAGTGCTGTAATGTTTTCCCATTATTATCTCCTTTGTTAATAATGGCGGCAGAATTAGAAGGGGTGACGCCAAGTCCTATATTGTATATATGCTGTTTTGTATCACTACAAAATATTTTTAACATATACACATTATAACAAATTATTTCTGTTTGTCAATTAATTTTTGTAAATTTTCGTAATTATCGATAAAAAAATTATCAAATTGATCCCATTCTTCTGGAGGTTCCCAGTCGTCGGGTTGTATTTGTAAGAACTTTATGTTTGGGTACAGTTCAAATAGTTTGGCTGTTTGGTATATCCAGTATGACGGGTCGGTTGCTGGTTTAGAGCCGTCATTGTAGTTTTCTGTGCTTTTGTATATGTTGTTAAATTTGTTATCACTGCCCCATAAATCAAATCCAAGCATAACAACAAACTCCGGCTCAAGAGAGCAAGCCAAATTTAGAGCGTGTCCGCCACTGCCCCAATGCCACGGATCGTCTTGTCGTTTAGTTCCTTCGTAGGGCAATGCAGGCAAACACACAACATTACGCCAAAAACTAAACTGCTTGTACCAATTACTGCGTGTGTATACTGGGTTTTCGTATGCATTGTTTACGGCTTCTTGCACCATGCGTCTGTCACAGCATACTAGATGATCAGGATGAAAATCTCTGTGGACTGCATTAGACCCTACAGTTGTTCCTAACCATTCTAATTGATAAAGATCAAAAGTTTTACGGCTTTCGCCATTTCCTATGACAGTAACATACTTCATAAGTGTATTTAAGACTTGCGGATTTGTTTAACTAGATCTTTTATGTCACGAATATCGTATAGTACTTCTTGGACAGTGCTTTCTGCTCGATGTGTGCGGTCAGCAATTTCACCTATAGTATGGACAGTCCAAAACCACCAAGTAACTGCGGTCATAGCAAACACGCCAGCACCTACTCCTGCTATAACGTGCCAGTCATATATTTCATTGTGCCACAACAAAAAACCTACTGTTAAGTAGGCAATGGGCGACAGTTTTGCGTACAAGTCCCACCATCGCACTTCACGTTTGATTTTGTCCGGTATTTCTTTGTTGAGATATATTACGTTTTTCATCTTGCCCATATGTATATTTATTAGGCAAGGGTAATATGATTATGTGGAGGTATTATTTCCGATGAATCCCCAAGGTGACCAATTACCAGGCGTACCACTTGCTGTACATATCCATCCTATCGGTGCTGTGTTTTTAGGATTCTCATTCCACACCGTATCACCCTTGTTCCAGTGTCCGCTGGTAGGCGGCTTGTCCGCAACCATAAACAATCTATTTTGAAAACGTATGTTGCCTGCTACTTCTAAATCTTCTGTAGGATTCTTAACACCAATACCTAGTTTGCCGTATACCCTGTGTGTATTGCTGGTGTTACCTTCTTGTCCTACTGTAACATCGCCTTTGAATGATACCTTAATACGTGCTTGATCATCTGTAATAATGCGTAGGTTTTTATTGTTATATGTGCCTATTTTAGCATCACCATCTTCAGCATCAATAATAACATTGGTGTCATTAGCAAAATTATAAACTGCTAGATCGCCAGCAGGTTTATCAGTGCCAATTCCTAGCCTATCTAGATTAGGATCAAAGAACAGTGTTTCAGCAACAGTAAACCGTCCTGCTACATTTAGATTTCGCAGTGTGCCAACTTCTTGTAGTGCTGACTTACGAACAGTTCCGCCAAGTTCATCAAATGACAACACTTCATTGCCGTCAATCATATATGACTTGTCTTTATGAATATCTATAGGCTCGGTGCTCCAGAATCTATCTGGATTGTTTTTATAGATAAACTGTTTGCTATACTTGCCACCGCTCCACAAAAAGCCTGTGCCTACATTGCTTTTGCGTTTGTTTTTGTGTGTGAATTCTATAAACTGTCGTTCAGTCTTTTCATCAGCAACTAGTTCTTTTGTAACAAGGCTGTCTACTTCTAGTGTACCCTTTACAAATACATTTCCGCCAAAATCAGCATTACCTGATATTGTTAAATCACCCAACAGTTGATTTGTTTTTACTTTATCAACAACAATACAGTCGTCTAGTACGGTTAATACTGTGGCAGAGGCTTTATCTAGTATGCCTGTTGAACAAAATTCTTGTAGTGGACCACCTTTGACCCAAGCACCGTTAAACTCACCTGCTTTGATGTCAAGTTGTTCAACCCTAATCCCTTCCGGTCTATCGCCAAAGGTGGCTACTGGCATTAGAATTCCTCCGCAATACCTAATAGTTCAGCGGCTAAAAATGCTAGAGCAAATACTCCAATATCACGCCAACCTAGCAGTGCTACACAGCCACCAATACGTAGTCCGCTTTTTGCTAGGCTAATATAAAAATGTTTTTTACTTGGATCTTTAGGTTCCATTAATCACGCCTTTCAAAAATTTCATCAATAAGTCCATAGTCAAGTGCTTCTTGGGCAGTCATAAACTTATCACGTTCCATGTCAGCACTTAGTTCGTCAAAGGTTTTGCCTTTTGAATTATGCTGAACGTACACATTAGTTAGTTCTTTTTTCAACTTGATAATTTCTTCTGCGTGAATTTGAATATCAGTTGCTTGTCCACTAGCACCGCCACTTGGTTGGTGAATCATGTGTCTAGCATGTGGTAGCATAAAACGTTTGCCCGGCTCTCCTGCTTGTGCTAACAGTGAACCCATTGAGCAAGCCTGACCCATTACATACGTGTATACAGGAGATTTGATGTACTGCATGGTGTCGTAGATAGCCATGCCTGAACTTACTACACCTCCTGGTGAGTTAATATAAAAGTGAATTGGTTTATCACGGTTTTGTGATTCCAATAGTATAAGTTGTGCTGTAATTGAATGTGCTACAGCATCGTGGACCGCACCATTTAAAAATACGATACGTTCTTTAAGTAGTCGACTAAAAATATCATAGGCTCTTTCGCCATCTTGATTCTTCTCAACTACCATTGGGATTAGACTGCTCATTAATATACTCCTATCAGTACTGTTTCTGGGTTTATTCTACCATTCATCATGGTAGGTGTTGTTGTAAGTTTCTCAATCCAGTTTTCAAACTTCTTACGTGTATTGAGTGCTTTAACTTCCTGTAATTGATCCATAGGTTTACGTAGTGTCCACCAAACACTTCGTTTTTCATCATAACGTTGTAGTGTTTGTCCTTTTAGATTAAGTCCACTGCCTTCTCTACCTGTCCCTGTTGGATCTTCCATTGACGTATAATATATACCGAGTTTTCTGTTTTTGCTGTTAAACACAACAAGACAGTTTGCGCCAATCATTTTGTGTGCTGGTATACTAGATACATTGTATTTGTCATCTGAAATTTTATATTTTAGTTTTTCAACAACTTTCTCTGGTGACTTCTTGCTTACTTTACGTGGTTTTCTATTTGCTTTGCTTTCTGCTATAATACCATCGCAAGCACTAATAATGGTTACAAGAAAGTCGTGTAACTTTTTAACTTGTGGCTTTGAGTAGTGTGAGTATCCGTCCTTTAACTGCTTATGATAATCAAGTTCATGTTCTGTCATCTTAGCGGTGTTAGGCGGATCTAGTAATTCTTTGTATTCAGCAATTTGCTGTTCATAAAATGTAGCAATCAAACGTGCATGTGGTTGCTTGCATTGTAATTGGCGTAAAAGTGTTAGAGGTTTAATTGCTTTAAAATCTGTAATTTTACCTTCACAAAAATCATCAAGTGCTTGTTCAAAGTCTTGTACCATACCTATTGTTGCTTCGCGAATTCTATCCTGAATACTAGGCACATATACATCTTTTTTCTTAACTTCTTCCTCTTTCTTTTCCTCTACAACCTTTTCGCCAACTTCTAAAATTTGTTCTAGCCATTTATCGATGTATGTATGATGTGGTTTTGGTGTTCCTAGTGTACCAGGCAGGCTTTCCCACCATTCATTATACTTAGGATGGACATCTGGCATACCCTGTGTTGTTAACTTACAAATAGATCCTAGTGTGCTATTAAATTTGTTATCAGGAGCCTTTGTAATTGTTTTAATATGATCTTTCCATTTATCACTTGTCTTACAGTAATCTAGTGTATATTTTTTGAAGTCAGCATTTTTCTTTTCAAGGCGAAAGTATTCAAATGCGGCATCCTTTGCTCTGCTGAACTTTTCACCATCCCAACTAGCACTATCCGTAAAGTCAGGTACATTGGTGTTCTTAGTTCTTCTTGTAACTGTTTTCTTTTTTGCCATCAGCATAAAACTCCAAGTTTCTATTGTTTTAAATTATATATAGTCTTTTCAGAAAAAGCAAGAGGTTTATTTCTGAATTTACTCAAATAGTGGAGCGGGTACGGAGAATCGAACTCCGGTACTTGGCTTGGAAGGCCACTGCATTACCACTATGCTACACCCGCTGAATTATTTGTCGAAATGAAACTTGTCACCCCAACGTTGTTTGACTTTATTTAAATTGTAGGGGTTACAACCGATGACTTTTTGATATGTATTGTAATCTATACGCATTTCATACTTGATCCAAGTCCAAAACTGTGTAATGTCCTTGTCAGTAGTTTCAGGTTTGGCTACAACTCTATATCTATTGATTACAGGAACATCAATAGTGAATCCGCCATTTTTTGATTGAAATGTTGCTTTCATATAGTTATTTATTGCCTTTCCCAAGTGTGTTCACTGGTTAATCTAAAACTGCCGTGATGTTCCATATTCCAGCGTGTTGGTTCTATCATGCTTAAGAATAATCCTTCTTTGCCCATATACAAGTGATATACTTGCCCTACAACAGGATTAAAATTAAACTTAGCATTATATACTAGTTCTGTATCTTCAGTTAACTGTGCAAGTTTAAAATACTCGTTCTTTAGGTCTTCAAACTTCGCAAACAACTGATTACGAGCATTAGAACCGCGTTCACGCTTTTTTGATAATACAGCAGGAACAGTAAAGGCAGGAGCACCTACGTTAGTAGGATAGGGCATAGTTGCCGGATTATCAACTACATTATCAGGTTTTTTTGCCTTCAACATATGGTCCAAAATTATTCCCAGGAAATGCTATACAAGCAAAATCTTCACTTGGTTGTATAACCATTGAAATTGTGCGTTTTTCTGGATGAGCAAATATAGTCAAAGGACCAGTTAAAAACTCTCCATTTGGTACACGCCATATTACCGTTGCTTTTGCTACAGGAACTTCTTGATACTCAACTAGCATTTCTGCAATTTTATCCACGTGTCCGCAATCCAACATTATAGGAAGTTGAACTATCTCTGGATCTTTTTCTTGGGCAAAAACTGCTACTGAAGTTGCGACCCAAAAAAGAAGTCCTGTTATTAGGGCCGCTTTTCTCATACTAGTATTTAGTGGCGGAAAGGGAGGGATTCGAACCCTCGGTACACTATCGCGTACGGTTCCTTAGCAGGGAACTGGTTTAAGCCACTCACCCACCTTTCCTTATTTGTTAACCTCTTTACCATACACGGTAAACGCTTCTGTGTCACTTATTTTTTGAAGTATTCCGTATTCATTTACACGAAATACATCTCCAGGTTTGTAAAGATAATTTTGTTTAGGATTTCCTTCTTTATCAAAACCCATTACTTCGCCAGGCCAGTCACCCCGGACAGCAAAACTACCGTCCGGGAAACTTTCTATGTTATAATCCATCCAGATCATTTTTGAAACTTAAGAGTACGTTTTTCACCGTCTAGCCAAAACGTAATTGTGCTGTGGCTGTAGACTTCTTTTGTTTTTTCTTTGTAACGTTGTTCTTTGTTACAAACCGTTTGTGTTGTGTAACCCTTAGGACCTTTATCTTTGTTACCTCCGATAATAGCACCTGTCAAGGCACCAACACCAGTGGCGGCTTCTTTACCACTGCCTTTGCCAAACTGGTTACCAATAACACCGCCGATGATACCGCCGATGATAGCACCTTCTTGGTCAAACTCTTTATTGTTACCATATGGAACTTGTACATCTTTACACACTTCTACTGTGTATGGTTCCTGTTGGATAATGGTCTTATAGTGATCGGTGATGTCTGCTACCTGTGTTTGATTAGCATGAGCCGCACCGCTCACAGCAATTAGAAATGTAGCACCCCATGTGATAGCACAGGCGTGAAACATCTTTTCCCAATAAGTCATGTTACTCTCTCCTTCTACTTGGGACTAAACCTGACAATCACTGCCAGGATACGCATATTCTTTTGTTTGATTGATCATACCGTAAACTTCGATAAGATTCTTAATTTGTTCAGCCAAGTGTGGCCACTTGTTATTTAATGTTTCTGCAAACTCGTTGCGTTCTTGGATAGTCATTCTTGCAAACTGTTCAACTAGTTGATCGATATCCATCTTCATGCTCCTTAACTAATTTATATTAGTATAACTTCAATTCTGTTGTTTGTCAACCGAATATGCTTCTAGTAGATCTGGAACATCTGCTGGATAGAATTCTCCGTTCTTGACAAACATAAGAATAGCACCTTTATTAGATCTTACATAAGCACGACCACCATCAATCATAGCACCGTTTTCTAATACTTTATAATCGTGATGACTCTGCGAGTAGTAGTATCGCTTGTCTGGTCCTACTACCATGCCAAACTCCAGTTCTTCTACCATGTCAGCATTTGTAATCATCATGTGATCGCGAACGGTATCATAATACAAACCAAAGTATCTGTTACCAAACTCGAGGTGCGGTGTTTCTCTATAGTAAACATCTACAGGAACATCACTTGCTCGCAAGTCTGTGGTACACACATACTTTACTTCTACACCGTCTTTTTCAGTGTAGTGTTCAGTAACCTTTTCAATGTCAAA